>ENA-OREN01001504-OREN01001504.1-marine-metagenome-genome-assembly--contig:-NODE-1504-length-26959-cov-3.897775_pt1 | contig 26959 bp, 23 predicted proteins | sample MGYA00248624_ERZ508555 | MGnify/ENA primary metagenome ERZ508555 (study PRJEB26222, sample SAMN06267773) | marine metagenome | isolation source: Saanich Inlet, British Columbia, Canada | place...
TGAAGCTTACCCAATTATCCACAAAAAAACCAAAAAGAAACCGTGCAACATTTGTGGGGTCTGGCGGCGTAATCTTCTAAATACTTACGCAAAAAAAATGGGCGCAACCAAATTAGCTACTGGCCATAATCTTGACGACGAATCTCAAGCTGTCATAATGAATATTTTTAAGGCAAACACCAAATTAGCTGCAAAACTTGGGCCAATGTCAGGGATCAAAGCCCATGATGGTTTTGTTAGAAGAATTAAACCGTTATATCTTTGTTCAGAAAAAGAAACAAGGCTTTACACATTTCTTAAAGGTTTCAAAGTAAATTATACTCAGTGCCCAAACGTCTCACTTAGCTACCGTTCACAAATAAGAGATATGCTAAATGATTTTGAAGCAAAATATCCTGGAACAAAAAATGGAATTATCAGATCCTTTCTTGACTTAATGCCAATGCTCAGAAATCGTGAATTAGAAAAAGATCAATCTAACTCTATACCTAAAAATGATCACTCTCCCAAAACTGGGCCACTAAGTGGCACCGGCTTAGAAACTTTGCCAAGCAAAGTTTCAAAGAAATCTGCCTGTGAACCAAACTCTTGTCAAGTATGTCAAGAGCCAAGTAGCGGTGACACTTGTAATGCTTGTAAATTAAAAGAACTAATTAAGTAAACTAAACCCTAGAAAAAAATAAAAAATAACCAACTAAAATATGGCTTTAACAAACATCCAAAAACAACGTTATTCAAGACAAATTGTTCTCAAAGAGATTGGAATCTCTGGTCAAAAAGCCCTAAGCACTGCCCACGTAACTATTGTTGGTGCAGGGGCGCTCGGGTCAACATCCGCTGAAATTCTTCTAAGGGCGGGCGTTACAAATCTTACAGTCATTGATAGAGACATTGTTGAATTAAGTAATCTTCAAAGACAATCTCTTTATACTCAAAATGATGTAGGTAAAGATAAAGTTATTGCCCTCAAAAATCATTTAATAAAAATCAACTCGCTTGCAAAATCCACTATCATTATCCACCCAAATCATTTATACAAAGAAAATATTGAAGATCTTATTCCAAAAAATACTAATTTGATTCTTGATTGTACTGATAACCTTCAAACAAGATTTCTTCTTGATATTTTCCGACAAACAGTAAACAAAAAAAAAGTTATTCCTTGGGTATTCACAAGCGCAATTCAAACAAGTGGCCAAATTTCTCTAATTACTAAAAAAGAAATTTCTCTTGAATCTTTTTTACCAAAAAATGCGCAAGGGCAAACTTGCTCGCAAGTAGGCGTCCTAGGTTCAACAACTCACATCATAGCTTCATACGCAACAAACCTTGCAATTTTATTTTTAACAAATAATCACAAAAACCTTGAAAATAAACTAATTTCAATTGACACTTTTAATTTTTCACAAAGAATTTTTACCCTAAAAGAATTGCCAAAAGATAACAATAATAGCAACCCAAGGATTCTAGAATATCCCAAAGAACCAAGAGTTTCTAAGTTCTGTCAAGGTTTCTTCCAAGTCCTGCCTGCCAAAAAAAGTGATATCGATCTTAAAAAAATGGCTCGCCTCTTAGCAGATTTAACTGGTTCTTCTAACTCATCGCCTCTTTCTATCAAAATTGATGGCCACAGAATATTCAAAGATGCAAGAGCCCTAATTAAAGCTAAAACAAAAAAAGACGCTATTAGTATATACTCAAAACTTGTTGGAAACTAGTAAAATTTCTCATACAAAACAAAAAAGCCAATTTTTGCCTTTAAATCAGCCAAACTGGGGGTTTTTATCTTTTCTCCACTGGAAATGAAGGGGTTCCCCTTAATAAAGGAATTAATAAGCTTTATAAAGTCGAAGCGAAAAGAGTATTTAAATGCTTTTTAAACTAAAGTTTTTACATATCTGAATTAATTATCTATCACGGAGGCAAAAATCATGGCAAAAACAACTAAACCAGTAACTACTAAAAAAAAAAAAATAAAGGGAAAAAAAGAGATCACAATTGTAAACATTGTTGTATCAACCGCCCTTGAAAAAGACATCCCTCTTGAAAAAATGGCAGCAACTTTGCCAAATACTGAATACAACCCAGAACAGTTCCCTGGACTAGTTCTAAGAATTAAAGATCCAAAAACTTCCGCACTTATCTTTTCATCAGGAAAAGTTGTTTGTACTGGTGCAAGAACACTTAAGGATGTAGATAGAAGTGTTTTATCAATTATCGAGTCACTTAAAAAAATTGATATTAAAGTCGTTATTAAACCAATTATTACTGTACAAAATATTGTAGCTTCAGGTTCTATTGGTATAAAACTTAATTTAAATTATCTTGGACTTAAATTGCCAAATACTGAATATGAACCAGAACAGTTCCCTGGGTTAGTTCATAAGCTTAAAGGTACACGCGCAACATTTCTTCTCTTCTCAAATGGGAAAATTGTTTGTACTGGAACTAGAACAGAAGAAAAAGTGCATGAAGCAACCGATCTTTTAATCAAAAACCTAGAAAAGCTACTTAATCAATAAACAAAATAAATATATTAATTTTTTCTTTAATTTTTTTCTTGACTTTTGTAGAAATCGTTATATACTTCTTTATTTAATATCTTGTTAATGAAACTTGAAAAATATTTTGCACAAGTTGAACTTGATATAGACAAGTTATTACCATATTTAATTGGGCATCACCAATTCTGGTTTTCTCCGAATGGAAATAATGGAATGAAAAGGTTAAAAGATTCTATTTATATTTTCTATCATAGCCATGCACAAAATACTATTAAACCTGAATCAAAATTACTCATTCAAGAAAATTTAGTGAACGCAGAAGCTGCCGTACGCCGTAAAGGATTTCATATAAGCTCATTAACTGTTTGGAACAAATGTACTTCTTTTGATCCTGCTCTTGACAAAGATGATAAACTAGATGACCAATGTGTATTTAGAGTTTATTGTAATGTTCATTGGGGTTCGTTCTGTGCCCTAGCCATTCGAATGTTAAATATTTGGATAAAAGAATCTAAGTCTAAAGGAAAACAAATTCCATTCCAGTTCAAATTTCCAAAGTCAAGTAAATCTGCTCTAGTTAGTTGTGGAAGGATTGAACCTTTTGTGTTATATTTTGATCCAAATGACAAAGAATTTGCAAAAGCAGCGCTTAGTCATATCCAAGCGCTGCCAAACACTTGGTTCAATGAACATGTTCCTTTATTTACTCACAAAATTGCAAAAGGAAGAGCAATTGCCTTTGATCCAAAAGACAATAATAGCGCGCAAAAAATAAATAAAAGGTGGACTGGCGTTGATGACTTTGTTTCTTATGGACAGTATATGTCAATAATTATTGCAACAGCAATTCAAACAGGAGTTGTCAATGCAAAGCAAAGAAAAAAAGATGAGATAATATATCTAAATAATCTTACCAACGTAGAGTTAATATCTGTCAAAAAGGCAATAATGCAATATATCAAAATAAGAGTGCCTCGTGATTTACACATATCTGAATTCTAAATTTCTTTTCTAAACCTCTTTTCCAAAATATCTTTTGCAGTCCTTCGTTATTTTATCAGCAGCAAGCTTTTAAAACACAAAAATCCCATTATTAACATGAGCGATTCTAAAACACAAGAAGTTGAAGAAATTCTAGAGACTAGTGAACAAATTAGGCTTCTAAAAGAGTTTATTGAACAAAATTACCACGCTCAGCTTTTAGAAACCGCTAGAAAAGGAAAACAGTCACTTGTAGTTGATTTTTCAGAATTAATCAAATTTAATACAGAATTAGTTGATGAGTTAATTGAACGCCCAGAAGAAGTTCTAAAAGCAGGGGAAATTGCTATTAAGGAATTTGACTTGCCAAAAAAGGTTGAAAAATTTAACCTACGTATCAGAAACCTTCCAAGTTCACTCAAAATAAACGTTAGTGAGATTAGGTCAAAACATCTTGGAAAATTTGTCTGGTCAACTGGTATTGTTCGTCAAAAATCAGATGTAAGGCCACATGTTGCAACCGCTAAGTTTGAATGCCCTAGTTGTGGAAATATTTTAAGTGTGCTTCAACTTGATCAGAAATACAAAGAGCCTACAAGGTGTTCTTGTGGCCGTAAAGGAAAATTTAGAGAAATTAGTAAAGAACTTCTTGATGGTCAAGGTTTAGTTCTTGAAGAATCTCCTGATGACTTAGATGGGGCGCAACCAAAGCGTATCAATGTTTTTCTAAAAGGGGACTTGGTAAGCCCAATTACTGAAAGAAAGTCTTCTCCTGGTACTAAAGTGCGCGTTTATGGGTGGGTAACTGAAGTCCCAATCACTTTACGTGCTGGTGGTCAATCTACAAAATTCGATTTAATATTAGAAGCAAATTTTATTGAGCCTGTTGAAGATGACCCTGCAGAGATGAAAATTTCAGATGAAGATGAAAAAAAAATTAAAAAAATTGCAAATCATTCTAATGTGCTTTTATTTGTGAGTAATAGTTTAGCTCCTTCTATTTACGGACATGATAAAATCAAAGAAGCAATGGTTTTACAACTAGTTGGCGGTTGCCGAAAAAAACGCCCAGATGGGGTTGCAACCCGTGGAGATTTACATATGCTCTTAATTGGTGATCCTGGTGCAGGTAAATCACAATTATTAAAACGTATTTCTAGAATTGCTCCAAAAGCCAGATTCACAAGTGGTAAGGGTGCAAGTGCAGCAGGTCTAACTGCTAGTGTTGTTAAAGATGAATTTTTGGGTGGTTGGTCTCTTGAAGCAGGTACACTTGTTTTAGCAAACCATGGGTTCGCAATTATTGATGAGCTTGATAAGATGACTAAAGAAGATAGGTCCGCTCTGCACGAGGCAATGGAGCAGCAAACTGTTAGTATTAGTAAGGCAAATATCCAAGCGACCCTTCGTTGTGAAACGTCACTTCTTGCTGCAGCAAACCCTAAATTTGGAAGATTCGATCCTTACGACTTGATTGCAAACCAAATTAATTTGCCTCCAACTCTAATTAACAGGTTCGATTTGATTTTTCCAATTAAAGATGTCCCTAGCCGTGAAAAAGATGAATTGCTAGCTGGATTTATTCTTGAACTTCATAAAAACCCTAAAATTGCTGCAGGTGAAATAGAAACTGATATTCTTAAAAAATTTATTTTGTATGTTCGCAAAAAAACAAATCCTCTTTTAACACAAGAAGCAATTGATGAAATTAAAAAATATTACATTACTATGCGAAACTCCAATAGTGATGAAGCTGGGATTAAATCTATTCCAATTACTGCCCGGCAACTTGAAGCATTAGTGCGATTAGCAGAAGCTTCAGCAAAATTACGTCTTGGTAAAAAAGTGCTGAAAAAGGATGCTGAAAAGGCGATAGAATTAGTTGATTATTCTTTAAACCAAATTGCAAAAGATAGTGAAACTGGCAGAATTGATATTGATAGGATTTCCAGTAGAATTACTGCTTCTCAACGAAGTAAAATTAGTGTAATTAAAGAAATAATTTCAAAAGTCGAATCAGAAACTGGCCAAAAAATTCTTCCAATTGAAGCAATTCATCAGATGGCAAAAGAAAAAAATATTCCTGAAGAAGAAGTTGATAAAACTCTTGAAAAACTAAGAAGATCAGGAGATATTTTCGAACCTAAACGTGGGTTCATCCAAAAACTCTAAACAAATAATCATTGAAAATGGAAACTCCAAATTTTAAATCTGCAATACGTGACACTTCAAGTCTTCTTTGTGTCAAGCAAATCAATATTTGTCATTTTATTCAAACTGAAGATAAAAAATCCTTTCTTAAATTAAGTTTTGATCATCCCAATCAAATTGCCAAATTACATATAATTGGTACTGTTGTTGAAAAACAAAATCAAGGTTCAATTACAAATGTACTTTTAGATGACGGGACAGACACTATTTTACTTAGGTTTTTCGAAAAAAATAAAAAAATTGAAAGTGTGAAGATAGGGGATGTCTTGCGTTGTATCGGCAGAGCAAGAGAATACAATAAAGAGCGTTACATCTTCCCTGACTGTATCCAAAAGGTTGATCCACTTTGGCTTAAATGGTTCCATAAAAAGATTAACCCTAGTCGTGTTTTTACAAATCAAATTAATTCTTCAAAAATTAATTCCTTAAAACAAGAAACTTCCTCCCAAAAAAAACAAAAAACTCCAGAACCTAAAGTTATTCCTCCTAGCAAAAAAATAGAACAAGGGATTTCTTCTTTTGATCAATTATTAACTTTTATTAAAGATGAAGACCAAGGAGATGGTATTCTAATTGAACTTCTTTTACAAAAAACAAACATCCAAAACGCTCAAAAAATGATTGACAAAATGATTGAATCTGGAGATGTGTTTCAAAATGCTCCAGGTAAAATAAAAATTCTCTAAACATAAAATTCCTTAAGCTTCTTAAAAACAGTCATAATATTCAAAACTCTTGTTTTAATGTGCAATACTAAAAATTAATGGCGTCACATATACTTCAACAACTCCTGCAAAAAGTAGTAGTATAAGACTAATAAGAACTAAGTCAAGTGCATCATACAAAACACTCTCTTCTTCAAGGTTATGTTTAATCACTGCAATAGAAATTATACTCCCTGCAATCCCTGCAACAAAATATGCTGCAATTTCAATAACTCCATGAAACATATATCTAAAAAAACTCACTGTCCCAATACCAAAATATTGCATGATTCCAACTGACCCAAACTCAGTTGCCAAACTTGCTATTTGAGTTTTAAACAAATTTCCAACTGCTACAGCAACAACACTCGCATTCCATGTCAAAATAAATATTGCTCCAACACCAAATAAAAAACTAAAAATCAAACAAAAAAGTAATACTTTCAAATTATTCAAAAAAATACCACCAAATAATCCAAACTGTGTTAGGTTCCCTTGAACATTATTTTGGACATCTACTATTGCGCTTGTTTGTACACTAAATAATTGTTCAACTATTCCAGAAGGGAGCAAAACATATGCTGCTGCAAGAGAGACCACTACTCCAAAAAAAAAATATAGTAAAAATAAAAGTACCTTTGCATGTTCGCGAAGTAATTTCCATTCACTATGAATTTTAAGATCAATTTCTTCTTCATTTTTTATTGCATTGTAAATCAAAGGAATAGCACTCATCACAATAAAAAAAACCATCAAAAGGCTTGCATGCTCTCTAAAAGATATATATGCTAAAAACAAACTAATCAAAGAATAAACTACTCCTGCAATAAACATTTCCCATGGGTAACGTTTTACTGCAAAGGGATTAAATAAAGACTCTAAAACCATTAATTGAAAATAACCTTTTACATATTTATAAATGTGACGAAGTAGCCCTTGCACTTAATTAGTAAAACATAATAATAAACCTTGTAGGTTTATTCTTTAAACTATTCATTGTAACAGTTGTTTTTGTTTGCATTTTATTTCTAATTCAAAAAATATTTTTTCTCCCCTACCCCCCTATTTCCACTGCAAACTTGCGATATTGAAAATATCAAAAATCACTCTTTTTGCTAGAAAAAGATCACGTTTAACTCAATTTCTTTTTTCACTAAAAAAATTAAAAGTTAACTGCTGTTTTCATCAAACATAACTGGTATTTCTCTTATTATTATTATTATTATTATTATTATTTACTATATAGATATAATAATATAATAGACTATAAAAAACAAAAACAAAAGAAAAAAAAAATAACAAAAAAAACAAAGAATTAAAAAAACAAAAACAAATCAATGATTCCTTAAACAACTAAACAAACACAAAAACAATCAATTATTCAATAAAACATAATTTTTCACAAACAAACAAACAAAAAAATTCAACGCACATTTCCAAACGAAACCAAGGGGGAGGGGAGAAGCAAAAAAATTACCAAAAGAGTATCAACGAACATAGCTCATTTCGCATGGAAAACAATAAAAACCCCAACATACAAAAATCCTTTAAGTAATTATTAAATTAAAATCAAAACAACTCAAAAACAAGGTAAACAAATGGACATGAACAATTTTTTTGAAAACTACTTAGAGCGTGATAGTCTTTTTATTAACAAATCACTACTCCTTTCTTCATATCTCCCAGAAGAAGTACTTTTTCGTGGAGACTTGATCCAAGAGATTGCAAATATTTTAGCGCCTGCACTTCGTGTAGAAAAACCATCGAACCTTTTTGTTTACGGTAAAACAGGAACTGGAAAAACACTATCTCTAAAATACATATTAAAGTCTATGAGTGAAATTGCAAAAAAACGTGACATCCCAATTAAACCAGTATACATTAACTGTAAGCTTAAACGTGTAGCAGACACAGAATACCGATTAATAGCTCAAATCATTAAAGAGTTTGGAAAAACTGATGTTCCAGCAACTGGTCTTCCAACAGACGAAATTTATAATATATTTTATTCTCTTGTTGACACAAAAAAACAAGTTGTTCTTTTAGTACTTGATGAGATAGATCAGCTCACAAAAAAAATGGGTGATGGAATACTTTACAACCTTACTAGAATTAATAGTGAACTTAAAAACGCACAAATTGCATTAATTGGTATCTCCAATAATTTAGTATTCGCAGAAAACCTTGACCCTAGGGTCCAATCCTCGCTCTCTGAAGAAGAATTAATCTTTCCACCATACAATGCAGTACAAATCCAAGACATCCTCAGAAAGCGCGCACAAGGAGCATTCAGGCCTGATGCAATAGAACCAGGGGTAATTGAAAAATGTTCAGCTTACGCCGCACGCGAACATGGGGATGCACGTAGGGCAATAGATCTTCTTCGCGTAGCTGGAGAACTTGCAGATAGAGAAAACTCCAGTAAAATAACAATCCCTCATCTTGATGACGCTGAAGACAAAATAGAATCAGACAAAATTGTAGGAACAGTAACTAGTCAACCTAAACAACATCAGATGGTTCTTTACGCGATACTTCTACTAACACCCAGCAAACGCCCATTTTTCACAGGGGAAATTTATGATGTTTATGCAAAAGTGTGTAAAAAAGCACATTATAACGTTTTAACTCAACGTAGAATTTCTGATATCTTAGCAGAGTTTGATATGCTTGGTATAATCAATGCAAAAATTATTAGTAAAGGCCGTTATGGGAGAACAAGAGAAGTATCGCTTTCTCTTGATGATGATATGAAACGTAAAATCAAAGAGATAATAGAAAAATCTCTTCAAATCTGATTTTTTTAAAATTTGTACTCTACCCACATTAAATTTCACAATGCAAGCAAAAGAAAAGATAATCAAATCTTTAGTAGATCACGGCATCTTGCCTAGTTCTGACGTTCTTGAAAACATTGAGTCAAGGTTAAACGCAGGTGAAGATCCAGAGTCTTTAGAACAAAAACTTCTAGCATCTCTTTCATCAGAAAATTCCACTAGTTCCAATCCAAAAATTTCTTTAGAGCAAAACCATTTGGATTCTTCCTTACAGCAAACTAGTATGGCCATAGTTCCCACAAAAAAGATTTCTCCCGAGCAAGAGTTAGCAACCAAAACTAAACAAGAGCAAGATCTCTATAACGCCCATCTTTCTTCTGGAACAACTACTACAACAACTAATCCCTTAAGTTCAGAAAATAAGCAACAAAAAGAAAATCAAGAAAGTAATCAAGAAAATAAAGTAAATAATAAAGCGCTTCTTGCAGTGAAAAAACAACAAGAAGCCCACGAAGTTTCTTTTGAAACAACAACTGATACAAATACTAAAGAATCAGAAATTTTTGAAAAAAGCAAACCAATTTCATTAGACGACATTCCTGATATTGAAGACGAACCACAAATAACATACGAAGTAGCTGTTAATCATGAACACGTCCCTCACAAATATAAAGTTCAAGATTTTACCAACTTCTTCAGATCCCGCCTTAAATTTTTAGAAAAAATAATCCGGCAACACCCAGAGATGAAATCAGTCACCTCTATCTCTCGTGTACTTCAAAAAAAAGAAAAAGAAGACACTTCAATTATTGGAGTAGTATTTGATGTTGCAACTACCAAAAATGGAAATATAATTCTTACTTTAGAAGACTTAACTGGTCAGATGAAAGTAATTATCACAAAAAACAATAAAGACGCCTTTGAAGCCGCTAGTGAACTAATTTTTGATGAAGTAATCGGGGTTAGAGGTATGAATTCAGGTGACGTAATATTTGCAAATGACATTGTTTGGCCAGACATCCCAAGTGGGAAACAAATAAAGAAATCACCAGTTGAAGAACACGCAATTTTTCTAAGTGATATCCATGTAGGGTCAACATATTTTTTAGAAAAAGATTTCCAAAAATTCATAGATTGGATTTGCGCAAAAACAGGTTCAGACCAGCAAAAAGAAACCGCTAAAAAAGTAAAATACATTTTCATCGCAGGCGATTTAATTGATGGGATTGGAATTTACCCAAACCAAGATAAAGAATTAACTCATAAAACAATGGAAGGCCAGTATGCAGAATTTGCAAGATTCATTAAACAAATTCCAACTGACAAACAAATTTTCATATGCCCAGGAAACCACGACGTTGTGCATTTAGCTGAACCTCAATCAAGTTTTTACAAAGAATACACTAAAGAATTACATGAGATGCCAAACGTAACTTTACTATCGAACCCAAGTGTTGTCACAATAGCAAAAACAGATTCATTTTCTGGAATTGATGTTTTAATGTATCATGGATACTCTTTTGATTTTTATGTAGCTAATGTTGACCAGATTAGAAACAATGGAGGATACCATAGAGCAGATTTGATCATGAAATTTTTACTCAAGCGCAGGCATTTAGCACCATCTTTCAAATCAACACCGTACTTACCTTCTTTCAAAGAAGACCCACTATTAATCAGAAAAGTTCCAGACATTATGATCTCTGGACACATCCACTATAGCAGCGTAGCACATTACAAAGGAGTAACTATGATCTGTGGATCATGCTGGCAAGCAAAAACAGATTTCCAAGAAAAGTTAGGGCACACCCCAGAGCCTGGCCGAGTCCCAATAGTGAATCTAAAAACACGAGAAGTAAAAGTTCTAAGATTCGTGTAGAACAAAAAACAAGAATTTAATAAATCTTAAACACATTCTACTCTTATGGGTAATCTTAAAGATACTTTAGCAGCAGTAAGAGCTTCAAGAAGAGTTCTTAATCGCATAAAAAATCAAGGAATAGCCACAAAACGCACAGAATATCTAACAGAACTAGAAAACACAAAAAATTTACTTCTCTTCATCCAAGCAAACATAAAAAAATTCCCACACACACAACACGCAGTATTAGGAACAATTTCACAAATAGAAGACGAACAAAAAAACAATTCTGGAATGGTCAGAAGAATGTTTATAGGAAGAAAAGCAACACAAATTATTGCGAATCTAGATCTAATCATAAATCAAATGCGCCATAATGCCGAGCATTTTGAAAAACAAAGAAGAGCACACATAATTAGAACCATGGAACTAAATGGTGTTTCTACAAAAGAGGCATTTGGGCAAATCATTGCCATTTTAAGTCAAACAAAAACCCAGCTGTTCAATTGGATAATTCAAGAGAATGCAATGGCAGTATGCTCTGGCCCCATATATCCTAAAGAGATAGAAGATAAAGGAGATCCGATCGTAAGAAAATCAAAAAAAGGTTCAAGCGGGCTTGGTGAAATGGACTTTTTCGTTCCTTCCCTTCATAGAGCCCATGCCAGATTTATAAGGTCAGTTTACAAAGGAGCAATCCCTACCCTCACACCTAGCCATGTAATAACTACAAGGTTCCAACAAAAAAATAAGTTATCTGTTTATGCATCAAAAAGAAAACCAATTAGAATTGAAATAAAAACAGTGAGAAGAATAGTTGGCATATATGTTCATTTATACAAGAATACTCCTAAGTTTACCTTAGACACTAGAGCTTCACCAAGGGCAGTATGGATTGGAGTTTGCCCAGAGGACATGTGGGAAGCAACACTTCACCAAAAAAAAATAAATGTGAGGGGTCACACACCTGCCTTCCAATTAGCGGCAATGCTTCTCCAAATAGATTTTGATCCATTTTGGCTAATCAAATTTCTTCGAGAGTTTCATTTTGATATGGGCCAGGCAGCAACAAGAAAAAGTAAGATCAACCCTAAAGTACACAACCCTAATATTTTCACAGCATGGGTTGATTCAATGGTAGAACAAGGCAACATAGGTAATGTTAACAAAAAAAGTATAGATGAAGAAGTCGCAAAACTATTTCACTAAAAACAAAAAATCACAACAAAGTTAAACCACAAGGCTTCAAACAAAATAACAAGTAAAATAACAAACAAAATGGGATTCATAGGACGCATTTGGGAAGGTTTTTTCACAAGAGGGCAAGAAGGGCCAAAGATTTTTGACCACCAAAGAACAATTGAAAGAGGAGTAGAGCAAGCTAGTTTAGCAAAACTAAAAAAAGAAGGTGACAAATTCATTGCCGAAATAAGTTTGCAAGATAAAAGAATTAAAGAAGAAACAGTTTTCAGAAAACAAGAAAAATTAAGAGTAGGATTTTGCTTTTTGTGGTCAAAAAGAGCAAGCAGAATATTCAATATTGCAAGTTCTACAGACAAAAATTTAGATTATTTTTATTCTAGTGAGAGTAAGTCACTTTCAGCTTTCGCAACAAGAGGAGTTATACGCTTTGTAAAACCTTTACCAAATACACATTACCTCAAAAGATATTTGACTGAAGAAACAACGGTACTTCGAGCTAGAAGTAATGAGCTTCAAGCCTCAAAAAAAAGGACTGCTGATGCATTTACAGGAAGAAGATACGACCCAAAGAAAATAGCTGAGATAAAAAAGATATTCAAACAATTATCTCCTGCACTAAAAGACGCCAGAAAAAGAGCATAATAAAAAATTAAAAACAAAGGATTTAGTTTATCATAAACAGTAAATAATCAATTATTCAATTCTAGTCCCTTCAAAATCTTTGCCAGAAATTAATTTACCAAGTTCTTCAAGTTTTCTGCCGCCAATCATTGCAACGCCAATTCCCAAGTCACGAGCTTCACGTGCAGCAATCGGATCAAATGGACTATTCAAACCAGGTTTCCAATCTTTTGGCAAAATATCAATAAAGTCGTCCCAAGAAATATTTTCAATTTTTTTGGCATCAGAAAATTCAGATGGATCTTTATCATAAACATAATCAATATTACTTAAGTTCACTATATGTTTAGCGCCAATATTTTTTGCAATAAGTACGGCATCAGTGTCAGTACTATGGCCTGGTGCATATCCAGCCCCTACAATAATTGAAGCCTTGCTTGTAATTGGAAGTGAAGGATTAAAGTCAGTAATTAATTCAGCAGCGCCCCCAAACATATGACAAACTAATTGAGCATTCACTCGTGTAACCCAAAGCCCAAGCCAATCAACTCCTTCAGAATTAACTTCTGGATATACATCACGTAAACCTTTTTGGTACCTACGACAAGAATTTCCCCCACCAGTAATAATTACAAATCTTTTGCCTTTCTCAACATACTCCAAAATAAATGCCTTAAATTTTTTCAAAAATTCAACATCAACAATCCCTTTCGTGTCTTTAAAATTAGATTTGTCAGGATCAGGTGCAATAATAGAACCACCAAGCGATAATACAAAAGTCTCAGAATCAACCATATCTTCCATCAAAAATAACTATCTTAATTATCTATTAATAAGCTTTATGTAAACAAATACAACTAAAAGAAAAATTTATTAACTAAAACAAATTATTATCAAACATGGTTACAGGTATACCGTCAGTTAGCAGTGGAAAAACAAATCGCCTTAAAAAAAGAATTATAGCAAGCAGAGTATCTATCGCAAAATTAACAAAAACTTTACATACAACCGCGACAGGAAGAAAAAGAGGATATGAACCAATATTTTTTGAAAAATTAGAATTAAAAGAATCTGCAATTTTAAGCACCATAGACCATATTTCAGATAAATTTTTAGGATTATTAGAAGCACAATTAAATGGGAACAGAAGAAGAGAAAAATCACTTGCAAAAAACATAATTAAATATTCAAAAAGATTAAGAAGGTTAGTTCTTGAAACAACAATGCTTCGGCCAGAAGGAAGTTATAGTGAAGTTATGGTCTCAAAATTATTATTTGAAATAACTGGTAAAATAAATTTAAAAATCAATGGGTTATATGCGTTTATTCACGCAATTATGACAGACAAAAAAGACGAAGACATGATAATTGAAATTGATGGGGAATTAGTTAAAATATTTGAATCTTTAATTTATGATGAAAAAAGAGTAATCATTGGAGTAGAGGCAGCAGAGGTCCAATTGTTAAGTGCAGCAAAGTAAAAGACAACAAAAAACACTCCTGCAAAACAACTATTCAGTTACCCTAATCCAGACCCACTGGCCACTTGCCATAAAGGCTTTTAAAGAGCCAAACTCACAACAATTCTATGGCGCCAGTTGCATCCCCAAGAGTCCAAAAATACTTCGATGATCTAAAAAAAGGTACTCTTGAGGCTTACAAAATCGCAAGGCAAGCCAGGTCCAAAGGCCTTGATCCTGAAACCGATGTAGAAATAATTCTAGCAAACACTATGGCGGAGCGAGTAATTGGTATTATCTCAATAGTAGCCCCACAACTTGCAAAATCAAATGTAGCAAGCAGAATCACGGAGTTAGAAGAAAAATACGGCCTTTCAGATTGGCGCGTTGGAATGGTAATAGCGCATGAAGTAGCGCAGCAAAAATTTTGCGAATTCAAAAACAAAATCGAAGCCATGGAAGTAGGTATCCGTACAGGATTTTCATATCTAACTCAAGGGATTGTAGCAGCGCCCCTTGAAGGGTTCATAGGTTTAAAATTAAAAAAAAGAAAGGACGGAAAAGAATATTTTGCAATTCAATACGCTGGACCAGTTCGTGGTGCTGGAGGAACAGCATCTAGTGTTTCAGTAATTATTAGTGATTACGTACGAGTAAAAATGGGTTATTCTCCATGGGACCCAGACGAAAAAGAAATCAATAGATACGTCCTAGAAATAAACGACTATCATGAAAGGGTAACTAATTTACAATATCGCCCAAGCAATGAAGAATTGAAATTCATGATATCTAAACTTCCTGTAGAAGTAGATGGTGATCCAACTGAGCGTATTGAAGTAAGTAATTACAAAGATATCCCCAGAATTGAAACAAACCTGATTCGTGGTGGGATGTGCCTTGTAGTAGCAGAAGGGCTTTGTCAAAAATCAAAAAAACTCAATAAACGTCTTGAAAAATGGGGAAAAGACATGGAGTTAAATTGGGGATTCATGACAGATTTTCTAAAATTAAAAGGCGAGATTCACGCAAGAAGCACTAAAGAAAAAGAAGATAAAAAAGCTAAAGAACTTGAAGAATCAAGTGGCGACGCAGCCCCAAAAGTTCAAAAAGTTTCTAAAAGAAAATCTCCAAAAGCTAACGACACTTTTGTAGCAGACATTGTCGCTGGACGCCCAGTTATCACTCATCCCTTAGCCATTGGTGGTTTAAGGCTGCGCTACGGCAGAGGTAGAACTTCTGGGTTTTCAGCTTCAGCAATCCACCCAGCAACCCTTGTTGTAATGGACGATTATTTTGCAATAGGAACGCAATGTAAAGTAGAGCGCCCAGGAAAAGCAACTTCACTCACTCTTTGCGACACAATCGAAGGGCCAATTGTCAAATTAAAAAATGGCGACGTTGTGCAAATAACAAGCCAAGATCAAGCAAAAGAAATTAGAAAAGAGATAGACCAAGTTTTATTTTTAGGAGATATTCTCTTTAACTATGGTGATTTTTCAGAGAATGGGCATAAATTAGTCCCTGCAGGATATTGTCCAGAGTGGTGGGCTTTAGAGTTAGAAAAAGCAATTATGCAGATCCAAAAAATAGAGGACGAAGACCATAAAAAAATAGATTACGACAAAGTAACACAATTTTTAGAAGTCAACGATCAACTAACAAAAGAGCAAATAAAAAATTCAATTACAAAACCACTTTACCATTCTCCTAATTTTGGAACTGCAATTCTTCTTAGCGAAAAATTAGATGTCCCACTTCACCCAATATTCATTGACCATTGGAGATTAATTAGCATAAAAAAGCTGCAAACCCTCATAAACTACCTCAAAGAAGGTCAAATAAAAAAAGATGATGAAAAAAACACAGCAGAAATAATTTTACCTTTCAAACCTGATAACAAACTTTCTACTGAAGCAAAAGAAGTTCTAGAAGAAATAGGTATGCCCCACAAAATAACTCTAGATTCAAACTTAATAATAAGTGATACCCAAGCAAAAACTTTTCTTTACTTACTAAAAATAAACTCCCAAGAAGAACTAAAAGACCTCAAACTAACCACGGGAGATTATGAAGACGCCCTAGATTACTTTGAACAAAACGCAAAAATAAAAATTAAAGATAAATCTGGAACTTTTATTGGTGCACGTATGGGAAGACCAGAAAAAGCTAAAATGCGGGCGATGAAAGGAAGACCCCATATGCTCTTTCCAGTAGGGGAAGAAGGTGGTAGAATGAAATCAATTCAGGGCGCACTTGATAAAGGAAAGGGGAAGATTACCAGCCAATTCAACAAGGACTGGCTTTTGAAATTACAAGAAGATTTTGGCGACGAAATAATTGACATTAAAAACAATAATTATGATGATTATGCAACAGTCGAATTAAACATAAAAAATATGTTTCATAAAACTCTAAAAAAACTAAATATGAAAATTTATCCTGATTTAATCAAGGGAGTAAAGGTAGTTTCAAATAGACAAAAGATACCTGAAAATTTAATTAAAGGAATTTATAGGGCAAAATATGAAGTCGCAGTAAACAAAGATGGGACTACTCGCTACGATTGTACAGAGCTCCCATTAACTCATTTTAAACCTAAAGAAATAGGCACGTCCATAACTAAACTCAAAAACCTAGGGTACACTCACGATATAAGAAAAGAACCACTCACAAATACAAATCAGATTTTAGAAATTCTCCCTCAAGACATTGTCTTGCCACATTACGAAGAAATTGAAGATGGCGCAGGTTCAGTTTTACTAAGAGTTTCTAAGTTCATTGATGACATCTTAACAAATTTTTACGATCTTCCAGCCCACTATAATGCAAAAACAAAAGAAGATTTGGTTGGACACCTAGTAATTGGTTTAGCACCCCACATTTCTGCTGGAACAGTTGGCAGAATAATTGGTTATTCTAATACTCAAGGACTTCTAACTCACCCAATGTATCACGCAGGAATGAGGCGTGATTGTGATGGAGACGAAGCAGCAATTCTCCTCCTTCTAGATGGTCTAATTAATTTCTCAAAAAAATATCTCCCCTCTAGTCGTGGTTCCACAATGGACGCCGCACTTGTTCTCACTCCAAACTTAAACCCAGCAGAAGTTGATGATCAAGTATTAGGAATAGATGTGCAGTGGCGCTACCCATTGGAACTTTACGAAGGCGCACAAGAAATGAAAGCGCCATGGGATATTCGCTGGGGTAAAGACCAAAAGAAAATTGCTCAACTAGACCACAGAATTGGTACAGAGAAACAATACGAAGATTTTGGCTTCACTCATGACGTGGATGATTTTAATGATGGAGTAAAGTGTTCAGCATATAAAACAGTTCCAAGTATGAAAGAAAAACTTTTTGGGCAAATGGAAATCGCAAGAAAACTTCGCGCAGTAGACATGGACCAAGTAGCGCGCCTTGTAATTCAAAAACATTTTCTAGCAGACATAAAAGGAAATTTCCGTAAATTTTCCATGCAAGGGTTTCGTTGTACTAATTGTAATACCAAATACCGTCGCCCACCAGTTTCCGGAAGATGCACGGAATGTAAAAGCCTTAAATCAAAAATAATATTTACCATCTCGCAAGGATCAGTGGTAAAATATCTTGAGATGAGTTTAGAATTGTGTGATCAATATGATTTTTCACCTTACTTAAAACAAACAATCCATATCTTAAAACAAAATATAGATGTGGTGTTTGGAAAAGTACCAGACAAACAAGTTGGGTTAGGCCAATTTATTTGAAATTAACTCACACATTTAGGACCGCTACATTTTTAAAAGAAAAAACCTTAACTTTTACCATGGTGGAATTTATTGGGTGGGTTCTTAGAGGAGAACAATCACATATCAAAGTGTTACGTAACGACACAATAGAACTTCTAAAACAAGATCAAACCCAGCAAGCAAAAGAAAATATGAGAGCGCTTCATGACGAAATTTTTGGTGACCATAACAAAAGAAAAGTAATTACAGCAAACAGTATCGCCTCAAGAAACTCATTAAAATCAATAAACATCTTAGAAAATATTAGAATGTAAAAAACACAAACTATCAACTAACTTAAAAACCAAAAAATATTTTTCTAAATTAATTTAAATCTTGAATGCCACTAATGGTTAAAACCCGAGAATTTTCATCAAAATCAAAACAAACTTCTTTCAAATCATTCACAACCAAATCATTTCCCATTAAGTATAAACTTACATTCCGTAAGTCATGAAGCCTAATTTTTACGCACTCTGAGAACTCTAATGTTTTAAATGGTACTTTCGCCTTTAAATGAGGATTATTATCAGTAAAAAGTCCTACAACGCAAGTCCAAAGCCCATCTCTATCACGCCCAGGTTTACGACTAACTACAATACTTTTTCCCGCTAATTTGACACTCATACTTACTTTATCCAATTCCTTCTTTTAAATCTTTGGACCCAGTTTTGCTCAAAAGCATAAATTGATAATAAAAGTACAAGAAGATACCATAAAAGTACAAAAAAACGCCTACCAAATGAAGACCCAACTAAAATACCAATTACTGCACCAAAACAAATCAAAATGATTGGCCAAAAAGGTTCATTGTCTCTGTACAAAACATAAATTCCTCCAGAATAAAAAGCGACAATAGCAACCCCAACGTATCCAGCAAAACTATTTTTTGCAGTCAATGTAATAATTAAAGTGATGACTAAAAAAATCCCTGCCAAAGTTTCTGGCCAATATTCATGAAGATCAATACCTTTTCCCATTATTCCCTCTAAATCTCACCATTTAAATAAATCTAATCAGTCCACAAATAAGATATTGCTCCAATTATTAGCCCTAAAGTTAGCCCCACCAAAAGACCAATTCTGCTTTGAGTAATCAAAAGTGACCCAAAAAATAAAAGAGCTAAAACACCAAGAAAATACATCTGGCGATCTCCAAAAAACAGTTGCATCCCATCAAGAGTTGGTAGTGGTAAAAGCGTAACAAAAGCAAACATTAGGTTCATTAGCATTGCCTTTTCAAAAAGAGCTGATGAAGGAAATGCATATAACAAGAAAGCGAAGATAGCAGCCAATATCAAATGAATGATAACACTCCACATAATTACCATGGCTACATCCTTAAATGATGTCCCATACCGAAATTCTCCAACACGTTGCCTGACCATGAATGTGGTAGTAACAGCTCCAAGAGCTAGTAGGGGGATATATCCACGAGTAACAATTGCAAGTAGTAAACTTGCAGCAACTCCAGCCCAAAGAATTTGGTATTCAACATAGTACCCTCTTCGAAGGCCAACCATTTTTTGCCAGCTAACCCTAATTAAAATGCTAATTGCCGCGATTACGCTTGACCAGATAAAAAAACTAAACCATCTACTAATTGTAAAAGATTCTCCAGGGAAACGTAAACTAAAAATGAGTCCAGCAAACAAAGCTACCAGCACAAATGCAATTTTTTCTGGTTTACTATAAGCTAAAAACTGTTTAATTCTAGCCCGCTGCTCCTGATCAATTCCTCCCATAAACATTCATAAACGAAAATTGTATTTAATCCTTTCTAATGAAGCAATCCATACTCGACATAAATTAACTATTATGGCCAAACTAAATCAGTTTAACTAAAACGTAACTGTGTTCTCCATGTCCGCGCAACAAAGATCCACGTGAAATCTCTTCAAATCGGTCAGACACAGGCAATTCCAGAAGTTGTCTACATATAATGAGTGCCTTCCCTCCATTTACTAAAACCTCAGAAAGCTGATAATATAATTCATTTAAGTCCCTTTCATCCTTGCGAGTTAATCGGATAATCGCTAAATCAAATTGATCATTACCAAGATTAAATGCATATTCATCAAGAGGCATTTTAGAAAAACGAATAGAATCAAAAACATTTGCAACTTTCGAATTACTCTGTGAAGACCTAACATTCGGGGAAGACGCACTAACAAAAGTAACTTTTTTATCTTCATTTTTCACAAACTCAATTGACCCATTTTCAACTTCATAAGTTTCAGTATCAAAAGAATCAACAAATAAAGGGATTTTCTCTAAAATATCTTTTTGAACTTCTCTTACGTCGGTGCCATTATGCATCAAAGCAGCTTCAATTGCAAACATCCCATCGCGTCCTTGACAAACTAGTAGCTTTTCACTAGATTTTTTCGCTCCAAGCACTCTTAAAAAAGCAGCAGCAAAATCTCCTTTGTATCCAGCTTTGTGATGAAAAACACGATAAGCCCGAGAATCTAAATTTTCAGAATGCAACTTCAAACCAAGTAAATATTTATTCTCATTAGCACTCTTCCCTTCAATTGGGCCAAGAATTTCTTCGGTACAATAAACAACAAACCGGTACTGTGGATTTTTATAATCAATTTTTGACTCAACACCGCACTTATTTTTTAATGCGTCCCGAATATTTTGTGAAACTTTTCCACAAATCGCAATTCTATTCTCATTACCACGTACTCCTTCAACAGAAACACTAAGTGTAACTCCTTTTTCATTAGTATCCAAACCTAAAAAGTCTTTAAACGCAAGTAAGGAGTTAACATCCAACCCGTCAACGGCCTCAGCAGTCCCAAGAAGTAAATGCATGGAAGCTGCCAAGTGCCCTTTACGCAAGTAATTAACTAAATCATTAACTTGTCCAGAAAAAAAGCAAGCATCACGCATTAAAGAAACATCAGAAAAACAACCACTATTCTCATTAGTAGAGTCAAATTCACTCACTTCATCATATAAAAAAGAAGAAATCCCAGGGTTGCTTATTGCAAAAACCCTACGGGCCACAGACAAATCATTATCAGTATTATTCGACATCTTTTTGGTCCTCCACTAAAGAACCATCCTCTGTTGAACTCTCATCACTTGCCTTAGTATCACTTTTTTCTTCTAACAAAACAGGCGAAGGAGTTTCAGACACATCTCCATCCCCTAGATTCTCGTTTTCCAAATTTTCATCTTCTAAAACAACTTCTCCATCAGAGCCATCTTCATCAGCTTCAATAAGAGCTACAGCCGCAACTTCATCACCTTCAACTTTAAATCGCATAACACGAACCCCTTGTGTAGCTCGCCCAATTGTAGGAACTGCAGAGACTTTAACCCGAATAGCAATTCCCTCGCGACTCATAAGCATCAATCCTTCATCGCCCAAAACAAGCCTAGAACTAACTACTGGCCCATTTTTTTCAGTAACTTTCAAATTAATAACTCCTTTCCCTCCACGGTTACTGAGCCTATAATCTGAAACTTTACTTTTTTTACCATAACCTCTTTTTGTAATTGTAAGAACTTGCATTTCAGGGTTTGATACTAATACAGATACAACCTTATCAGAATCTCGAAGTCTTATCCCTCTAACTCCTCTTGCGGTTCTTCCCATAGAACGAACATTCTCACTCATAAACCTGTTAGCATACCCTCGCTCAGTAACGAGCAAAATATTGTCTCCGCCATTACATAACCTAACTCCAACAAGTGAATCTCCTTCAAGAAGTTCAATTGCCCGAATACCACCACGTCTTGGGCGGCTAAACAAACTAAGGTTTGTTTTTTTAACAGTTCCACTAGCGGTTGCAAAAAACAAGCAACTATCTCCAGTTTCAGAATCATCTCCTTCAGCAGATTCGTTTTCAAAAGAATTAACTGGAATGATTGCACTTACTGTTTCACCTTCGCCAAGTTCAACAATATTTGCAGAGTGTTTACCACGAGATTGTCGACTTCCTTCTGGAATACGGTAAGTTTTAACCCAATGTACTCGCCCAAGATTTGTAAAAAGAAGTAGCCATGCATGAGTAGAACAAACAAATACTTCATCTACAAAATCTCCGTCCTTCATTCCTTGAGCTACAACTCCTTTCCCACCACGATTTTGCACCCTGTAAGTATCAACTGGTAGCCTTTTTAGGTAGCCAGCATTAGTAAGAGTAATAACAACTTGTTCTTCTTCAATCAAATCTTCAATATCCAAGTCATCATCTTCATTGAAAATAATTTTACTACGTCTTGGCCCGCCGTATTTTTCTGAAACTTCAACAGTTTCATCGCGAATAATTTTGTAAATTCGTTCTTCAGAAGCAAGAATAGATTTAAGCTCAGTTACAATCTCAACAAGTGCATCGTGTTCAGATTTAATTTTCTCTCGTTCAAGAGCAGCAAGTTTTTGCAGTTTCAATTCAAGAATTGCCTTAGCTTGTTCTAAACTCAAACTGTATTCAGTAATCAAATGGTTCCGAGCATCTTCAACGGATTTACTACTACGAATAGCAGGAATCACATCATCTAAATTAATCAAAGCAATCAAAAGCCCCTCTAAAATATGTAGCCTGCTTTCTGCTTGCCTAAGTTCATATTGAGTCCGACGAACAACAATTTCTTTTCTGTGGGCAATGTAATATACAAGCATATCTTTAAGCCCAAGCATTCGTGGGGAATTATCAACAAGCGCGAGCATGTTCAAATTAAAAGAAGTTTTCAAATTAGAAAATTTGTATAATTGGTTTAACACTATTTGCGCATCAGCATTAGTTTTTAATTTGATCACAACCCTAATTCCATCTCGGTCACTCTCATCATTAATATCTGATATCCCTTCAACACGTTTTTCTTTGACAAGAGAAGCGATGTGAATAATCAAATCAGACTTATTTACTTGGTAAGGAATTTCAGAAACAATGATTTTTGCACCACGACTACCTTGCCCAGCCTCTTCTATATGCGCAACTGACTTCATAATCACTCGGCCTTTCCCGCCATTGTAAGCATTAAGCAAACTCCCACCAACATAAACTTCAGCGCCAGTTGGGAAATCAGGCCCAGGTACAAGTTTCACAAGTTCAGAAAGTTCAACTTCCGGATTATCAAGAATCGCCAGAATAGCATTACAAAGCTCAGTAAGGTTATGAGGGGGTATATTTGTTGCCATCCCAACAGCAATCCCACTACTCCCATTCATCAAAAGATTTGGAATTCTAGAAGGCAAAACAGTAGGCTCTTTTAGACTTTCATCAAAATTTCCCCGAAAATCAACAGTATCCTTTTTCAAATCAGCAAGCATTTCTTCAGCTAACTTAGATAGTTTAGCTTCAGTATAACGCATAGCTGCAGCGTTGTCCCCATCAATAGACCCAAAATTACCTTGACCTTTAATGAGTGGATAACGAAGGCTAAACCCTTGGACCATCCTAACTAAAGCATCATAAACAGACTGATCACCATGTGGGTGATATTTCCCAAGAACTTCTCCTACAATACGTGCAGATTTCTTTGACGGTTTATTGTGAAACATCCCTAAGTCATGCATTGCGTACAAAATACGCCGATGTACCGGTTTAAGGCCATCACGTACATCCGGAAGTGCCCGACCAACAATTACAGCCATAGCATACGTAATATACGCCTTCTTCATCTCGTCTTCAACGAGCATAGGCACAATCTTATCGTGAGTTTCCTCAAGAATATTTTCTCCTGGAACAGCACCAGAACTACTATCTAAATCTTGAATTTCAGGGGTTTCGACATCTACCAAACCTTCTTCGGGCTGTTCATTTGAATCCATAAAAACGCTTCAAAAAACCCTCTTAGAATAACTACTCTTTTCCACGAGAAAATAGGCTTAAAACGCTTTATAAACCTTGTGGTGATACTGGCCACAAATCACTAAAAAAACTTCAAAACAACCAACGCTCTCAAAAAAGCAGCAAAGCCCTTAAATAACTCAGTAAAACTAAAACAGACGTGGTCATCGAAATCGAAGTAAAAATTCTTGAAATTGATAAAGAGAAAGTAATGCAAACCTTAAGAGACCTTGGCGCAGAAGAACTTGAAGAAATCTTAATTGAAGAAAGAGCTTTTGACTTTTCAGACAATTCACTAATTAAAAAAAGAGCATTTCTAAGAGTAAGGAAAAAAGCAAACAAAACATCAATTGACCTTAAAACGTCAAAAAATAAAGAATGGGGAGAAGGGACTTTTCAAGAAGCAGAAGAGATCGAGTTTGATGTAAGCGACTCAGAAAAAGCTAAGCAATTATTTCTCGCACTTGGCCTAAAACAAATAAAACATCGCCAAAAAAATCGTAAAACATTCAAAATAAATACAAAAGATATTCAATCCATAATTGATATAGATACTTTTCCAAATACACCTACTTATATGGAAGTAGAAGGCAGCAAAGAAAATATAATAAAAACATTAAAACTTCTTGGATATTCTTTGGAAGACACTTGTTCTCTACCAGCATCAAAAATTCTTGAGCATCATGGTAAAAACCCAGACAACATTTTTTTTGAAAAGAAATAAATTTATTCACGACAAAAAACAAGATCTACAAATTATTCTAACCCAATATTGTCATCAATTTTTGCACTTTGCATAGCGCGAGATATTTCTCCTCGGTGCGCAGCATCTAGTGAATATTGTTCACTAAGTCTTTCTGTTTCATCAATTTCCTTATCAAGACTGTCAGCGTCTTCTAACACTTCTTGTGGTACTGTTGCCAAAAAAGCTTCTTTAGCTTCCTCTGAAGGGAGATCAAAATATTGAAAAAATTTCTTAGTCAATTTAACTTTAAAAGTTCGCCCAAACGGAACTTTCTCAATAAACCCTCGCTCAACGAGCGCACGCATATGTTCATATGCCCCACTTCCACGTAGCTTAACAATCTCTGATTGTACTATTGGATATTTCCAAGCAATTACTGCCAAGGTTTCCATAAGTGGCCTTTCAAGTTCAGTCTCTTCAACAAGAGTTGAGACAACAGGAATATATTTGTCGCGCACAGTTAGTTTCCACATCCCGTCATCATAGTCTTCTACCTTAAGGCTACTATTTTCTAAAGCTACATACTCTTTTTGTAAATTTTTCAGAACTTTATTCACTTCTTTAAGTTCAAGACTAGTCAAAATAGCGATTTTCTCAGGGCTGATCTTCTTCCCTACAGCAAAAAGTATTGCTTCCACTTGTCGCATCGAATCCATATCCAAAAGACCAAGAATCAGCTATTTAAACCTTCTTAGAACTAGAATAACTACTTAAGCGTAGTAACTTTTATAAAAGAAGACCATTTCAACAAATCATGTCAAAATACTCCACGTTTGCCTTGGCCTTAGCAATTGGTTCAATGGCTTGTGCACCAGAAGGAGACCAATTCACTCCCGAGCAGCTAGAGCAAGCACAAGCTGGTGGCCAAAGAATGATCCCAATGGTGAATTCCTTTAAAGGCCTAGCTACCCACCTAGAAGGTGATGCTGTTTACGGAACTGTCTTACAAGGTCAAGGAGCATTTGAAAGGTTCACAACTGATCAACTAGAAACTTCACAAGAATATCTCACTGATTCTGAAAATAGATTACGAACGCTACCAGACATTTTTTTTGAAGGCGAAGAATATGATAAAGCAGCTTTTTATCAAGGAGGGAAGACATTTTTTAGAGTAGCTTATGATGACAAACTCAAAGCTGATGATTCAGATCAACATCACGAATTTGGCCATGCAGCAAGGCCCATACTTTCCAAGCATAAAGAAAAAATCTTAGAAGAAAGAGCAAAAAATGACAACACTCAGACAGTTTGCGAAGCTTATGGCGAACTTGCAAAAGAAGAGAAAGACCCAGTAGTTTTGCAAGATTGTTTGGTCCAACCATATATTTTTGCAAATGGGAAAAGCCCTTACACAAATATGTTAAGAACTAATGATTATATTGTTAGGGAAGAAGGTGAAAAAACCAGCAAAGAAATTTGTGAGATTTTAGAAGGTGATTTTCCTGGGACTTACACTACCTGGAAACAAGACCTCGAAGAAAATCTTCCAGATTCTACTTATCCAAAAACACTAACTAACTGGGGGATAACTAGGGAAGTTTACGCAAAAGAATTCCAAAAAAACAAAAAACTATACAAGGTGGAAAGAGAATTTTTCGACGATATTTTAGGCGACTTAGCAATGAAAAACAAGTGTTCTTGGTACTAAAAAACTAAGGTCCAGAAACTTAAATAAAATAATCACCTCACTATTTTTTTCCACTAACCCGAACATACAATTCTCCATCCAAATCAACTTTTTTATCATCAATTAATTTGTCAAGGTAATCTCCAAGTTTATCTTCTGCAACTCCAGTAAAAGAACTAAGCTGAGTTAATGTCAATTTATTTTTACTTAGTAAAACTAAAATGTAATTACGTAAAAGACCAGCCATGTTCCTTGAAGTCAAATCATTTTTCATCTTCATTTGTTTTGCAACCATATCAACTTGGTGTAATCTTCCTTGAAGATCATTTAGATAATCTGTGAATTCTTTTTGCCCAAGTTCAAGTGTTTGTGGGCTCACAATATTAACTGATGAAGGCATATAATCAAAACAAAACTCTGTGATCTTCTGAACATCTGAGCAAGATACATCTACTTCACAAAAAGTACTCCATAAATCAGTATTTTCTTGTTTTTGTGTGGAAGCGACTTGTTTTTCAGACATAATAAAACGTTCATCTTCAGAAACTTTTTTAACAATATTTTCAATCATTTCAGAAACGTGTTTTTCTGGTTTTCCAAGTACTTCAATAATAGCGTGAAATTTAATCTCTTTTTCCATCTTAAATCTCAGCTTTCTACTCTTTTAAGCTTTTTGGCTAACAACT
>ENA-OREN01001505-OREN01001505.1-marine-metagenome-genome-assembly--contig:-NODE-1505-length-26955-cov-5.130144_pt1 | contig 26955 bp, 23 predicted proteins | sample MGYA00248624_ERZ508555 | MGnify/ENA primary metagenome ERZ508555 (study PRJEB26222, sample SAMN06267773) | marine metagenome | isolation source: Saanich Inlet, British Columbia, Canada | place...
ATGGCATCCTCAACCCGCTCCACGCGGTCTACCCTCGTGAACAATGGATCCCTTATTTCGCCCACGCAATGTCTAAAGGGGAATCGTCCCCTCGCCGTGTGATCGAAAAAGCCGTGGGCACCGACTACCCACCAGTCACCATCTTCACCGATGAAGACCTCGAACGAACCGATCCCCGGCGCATCAGCCTCCACGACATCGACACCCCCGAAAATCTCAACGCAGCAAGAAAAATCTCCGAGTCCCGAAAATTCACTCCCCGTCACCATTCTTTAGGCTGAAGGGTAGACAGATTCAGGCGTCGTTACTGTTTGGTTAGTCGCGGTCTCTCCCTTTTCGGATGAACGGATAGGGCAGAATAAAAGCGACGCTGAGCGAAGTAGGTTCGATGACGACCGCAGCTAACGACCTTCAATGCGCTACCAAGCCGTCCGGCGACACCTCGAGCTAATCACACTAGTACCTAAGCGCTTCGCTCGGCTTAATCTTGGAAGCCTGTTTGGCCGGAATAAACGTCGTGACCAATGAGAACACCACAGCGACCAGTACTATAACCGTCACATTAAGCCATGGAATAGAATATGTTAATCCATCAGCTTCAGCGCTGATCGAACGGAAAATATTCCAACCAGTCCACGCCCCCAAGCCAATTCCAATAGCCGACCCAAGAATCGCAACAACAGCTGATTCCATCAAAAACTGAACCTGAATCATTCGCCCCTTATAACCCAAGGCCCGCATCATTCCAATCGACTGCCTGCGCTCAACAACTGCTCTGAATGAAACAACACCAAGCGCAGCAACACCGACCAACAAGCCAAGGCCCATAAAGCCCTGAAACAGTTGGTTGAACGCATTATTTTGCGACTGGTTCTCCGCAATGTCAGCAAAAGTAGAAGTAGCAGTCATACTATGCTCTATGAACACAGTCTCCAAAAGCCTAATAATATCTTCGGCACGTGAAGCATCAGCAAGTTTGAACTTGTAATCGACAAATCGAACCGGTTTATTAGAAAGCTCGTCGAGAATACCAGGATTCATATAAATATCCGACGTTCCGAATTCAAACGAATCAGCAAACTGATGTAGTACACCAATCACTTTGCGATCCACGGAATCCCCAATGTTCTGTCCAATCGGAGGGCGAATCGTAATATCAATGCCGGTAATCTCCCCGGGTTCAGTCGATTTAATGCCCTTGATACCAAACGTAGGACCAGAACCAGGTTCTCCATCTCCACCGAATCCGCCGGTCTCGATCATCGCCCCGTTTACGACGGCCAACGTTGAATCGGCAGCTACTGCTGCCCAAATTTCGGCGGATGTTGAACCGTAAGCAGGATCCCAATGGGTCAATTCAAACACGTTGTTCGTGAGCCATACGGTATCTGAAGCACGGACTCTCGCGCCCTTAAAAGTCAGTTCACCAGTTCCATCCTGCCGTGCTTCGACAGGTAAGCTGGCCTGTCTACTAATCACAGTAAAATCAGTTTTTGAGAGCTTTCCGGCACTCTCACTAATTACCGCCTCGACATCATCAATCGGCAACTCAGGATCGATCTGAGCGCGAATATCAAATCCTCCTGAAACAAGCTCAGGCTCATCTGCAATCGCATTACCGAGATTCGTAAGAATCGCAAAAATCATCATGGTGAAAATCACCAACGAGAACATCGCTAGAGTTAGTCCGGTCCTGAATCGTGCCGCCATCGGATACGCAATAGCCATCTTCACAACCGGACGCAAGCTACCGAATCGACCGATCATCTTGGATGTAACCCAAACGATATAGTCAGCGTTGTACATCACAACCCAAACGGCAGCGGCGACCAGAGATACGCCGGAAAGTAAGAACATCTCAGGTCCGCCGCTCAGTGTGCCAGTAAAACCTTCCAAAGCGTCGAACGGTAATCCCCAGAAGATCAACAATCCAATACCTATCGAAGTCATCGAAACCCGCTTCTGGGACTCCTCGCGATAACCACGCTGATCTAACAACCTACGCAATACCAAACCCGCGCCAATAATTACCAAAGTAGTTCCAGTAGAGAACACTGCAGCATTACCAATACCGAAATCTTTAATCCCATTATCAGAATCGAATCCAAGCAACGCCAAAGCTACACCGACGGGCAAAAATGGCCAACCAGAAGCCAACCACGGCTGAACAAACTTAAACATCTTCCATAAGAAAATCACAAACCAGTAAACGATCATCGTAGTTATAGCCTGAGAGACTACGGAATCTTCGATATCTGACGGAATAATTGCTCTAACATTCTGGAAGATCACCAACAACCACAACATACCTAATACCAGTGGAACCTTCCATCCGAAACCAGTTTTACGACGTCGCCACACATCAAAGAACTGTGTCAACGGACCACCGAACCAACGTAATGCCGTCTTGAATCGTTTACCGGTACTAGGAATCTCATCCTGAATGAACTCCTGTCCGAGACCACGAATTGCAACAACAATATTTAGCTTGCTGACACGGTAAGAAGACACAGCAACGGTAATAGCGGTTAGGACTAATCCGAATGAGAAAGCTAGGACCATCGACTGCAAAGTCACGTTATAAGTGAAACTGAACCCATCATCTTCAGGAACCAACCCGGACATAATGCCCACAAGTGCAACAGAAGCTAGAAGGCCCAGTGCTGTTCCGAGCAACGCCGCACCTATCGAATAAACAATCCCTTCGTACGCAAACATCTGCACCAGATGTCGGCGTTTCATTCCGACAGCCCGAACGATACCCATCTCTGTAGTACGAGCGGCAGCCAACATTACAAAAACAAGGAAGATTAACAACAAACCGACAATTATCGAGAATGATCCAAAAATACTGAATAACGCTATGATGAATCCGCCCACCAGTTCGGCTAGAGCCAGACCTTGATTCTTGATCGCCGCCACCTCCAACTCCACCAATTGCGATGACGTAATCAGCAACGACTGAGCCAGTTCAGGATCGCCAACCTCCTCGACCACACCGATGACAACAGCCAGAGTAATCGTGTTGGCGATCGCTAATCTGAATTCGTCCGTCTGGACGTCATTTTCAAGTTGATCGATCAGTTCAGTAAGGGTGTCGCTCCCAAACGGACCGCTATAAGAAAAACCACCGTCTAGTTTGGCCTGAAGAGCCTCAATAATTACCGGTGATTTCAAAGCATCAAATAATATGCGGGACGCTTCACTGTCTATAAACAGCAACTTAAGGTCTTCTGCAAGATCGTCTGAATCTTCTTCGTCAACTCTCAAGCCACCGTCTACCGACACCTCAATCATGTTGTACTGATCTTCACGATCAAGCACACGCTGCAACGTATCTATGGAAAATAACGCAGCCGATCGCATACCCTCACTACCACCAGCAAGCCCTTGATCCTCGACAATGTCGATAACCCGATAAACACGACGCCCTGAAGGTGCAACCAAAGTAATGTTGTCACCGATCTCGGCTACGAGGTTTTTGGCCAATGTTCGATTTATAACGGTCGTGCCATTACGTAATCCACTTAAATCAGCAGGATCACCATCGACACTCTTCAAACTGTCAAAGCCATTCAAAGAAACAAGATCTACACCAACGACTGAAGTTCCGGCAACAGTCTTATCTGTCAACTCGTTCAATACGGGGAGGTTCTCTCGTATCAACGGCATAACGCCATCTACACGCTCGTCATCCACAACCGCTTGACGAACACGATCAGCAAGAGACGCATCAAAATATGCGTCACCAAAGCGTGAAGCGACCGGCGACATAAGACGAACATCGGTCTCACCAACCGAATCTAGTACAGAAGATCGAATCGAACTCGATACGGAATCGCCAATCGCCAGCGCCGACATGATAATCGTTGTACTAAGCATCAACCCAATCACAATTAAAATCGATTGAGCCTTACGACGCGGAATATTCCTCAACGCTAGCTTCAACAACACCTTGTTACGAAGCGCAAGTAAAAATACTGCTAGAAGAACAACAATCGTCCCCCCGGACAAAATACCCGCAAGAACGTTCATCTCTACACCAAAGAGCTTTTCCAATTCACTAGCTCCTTAGGAATCCGACAAATCAGATGTTGCGGTAGTGGCGCCAGAATCCACACTCGAAACCGAAGAAAAATCACCAGTATCATCACTCGTAGACACAACAATTCCGTCGCTCATTCTCACGATTCGATCAGTCATTCCACCAACATCCTCTGAGTGAGTCACTAGAACGAATGTCTGTCCTTCCTCTTTATTCAACCGAACAAGCAATTCCATAATCTCGGAAGCGTTTGTTGAATCGAGGTTTCCAGTCGGTTCATCAGCCCACACAATCGCCGGATCGTTCGCAAGTGCACGAGCAATCGCTACACGCTGCTGTTGTCCGCCAGAAAGTTCGGCCGGAAGATGATCAATTCGGTCACCTAATCCCACCAAGTCCAGCTTCTCGACAGCCTTCTTGCGAGCAACCCTCTGAGAATTCCCCGCAAGAACCAGCGGAAGCTCAACGTTTTCCTGAGCACTCAACACTGGCAACAAGTTGTATGCCTGGAATACAAATCCCATTGAACTCGCCCGATAATCGCTCAACGCATCATCCGACATCGTTCGCAACAATTGACCCGCAATGCTCACATCGCCAGAATCAATCGAATCCAAACCTGAGATGCAATTCAGCAATGTCGTTTTTCCAGACCCGCTCGGCCCCATCACAGCAACCATTTCACCCTGACTAACCTCGAACGTAACGTCGTTCAAGGCATGCACTACAACATCACGTGATCGATATGTCTTCACAACATTCGTTGCTGAAATAATCGGCAAGTTTTCCATCAACGATTCTCCATAGACCCATTTGAATTCAATAAGTATTGGTCATTATTTACGGCTGATTTAATGACTTTAATCATCCTATCTCTTCTAATTCTAGTATGTAGAAATAATGTGCTATATATTCTACATTTCAAGTTTGTATATATTGTGTAGAAGCCTGATTCTCTAGCAAGATGTTTTAGGCGTGTAGATAAATTTGGTAGAACATCACGTTCTAGGAGCACAAATGACTCGATTGATCCTAATTCGACACGGCGAAACCAACTGGAACGTTGAACGCCGTAAACAAGGTAGAAACGATCAGCCACTAAATGAGAAGGGTTCAATCCAAGCAGCTCTAGCTGCCCAATATGTGAAATCTGCCTACAATGTGAAAAAAGTCTGGACATCCCCGCTCCAACGCTGTGCAAACACCGCTGCACTATTCGAAATGGCGGTATTAACATCCGACCACCTACTCGAAATCGACTTCGGCGAGTGGGAAGGCATGCTCTCCTCCGACATAGAAAAGAACTACGCCCGTCTGATAAACGGCGACGTCGATAAATCGGATCCACCCGGCGGTGAGAAACGAAAGAATTTGCCTGTCCGTGCCCACAACTGGATAGATGAATCCAACATCGCAAATGAAGACTGTGACGTCGTACTTGTCGGACATGGAGGTTCGATGAAAGGTCTACTTGTCGCGCTATTGAACCTACCCGATGAAGCGATGAACAACCTCACAATCGACAACTGCTCCGTTACAGTCATAAATATCAACCCAAACCCCAAAATTCCCAACCAACTAGTCACCCTAAACCAGACCGCCCACCTAACTTCCGCCAACGGTTCCTAACTGTCATTGAGAGAAGCCTTGCCTGATGTGGCATGGCAGGTGTCATCTGACGAATCTTTGTTCAGTACGGTGTATAAATAGCGCCAACTAACGCCCACGCGCTAACTCAAACAACAACGTAGATTCTGGAATCTCTCCAAACTTTTCTACTAACCCACGTCGTAATCCAGCAGCGATACCGTCCGTGTAATCGGAAACTTCTGAATCAACACTATCGCCCAGAACTTTAGAAGGCTCAATAACAATCACCTCATCAGCCGACAACGCAGCCATCACATTACGAACGTTATTCATGCCAACTGCCATCGGCAACAACACAACGTGATCAGCCGCCTTAACCAACGCCAGATGAGAATCGTGCTGCTCGTCAGTAATGCTGGCAAACGGAGGTGCAGCAACATACTCCAACCCGAGCCGTTCTGAAGCCTCACGATCGGAATCACCGGTACCTAAAACCCCAACTGTCACCTCATAACCACTAACCCTAAGCTGGTGCATCAGTTCACGGCCACTTCCAGCTCCACAGATCAAATGAACCGTTCGCCCCATTCCGACCAAAGTCTCACTAGACGAGCCATCAGTACCAAGAATCAGGACATGAGGCTTTCCGGTAACCGGATCCGGTTCCACCAATCCCTCAACACCAAAAGCAGTTCGTAAATTACTAGGAGTCAAAACCTCCCAAGGTGTTCCCTCAGCAAGCTTCTTTCCTTCATGCAAGACAACCAATCGATCACAAAAACGAGCTGCCAATGAAAGATCATGCAAAATCACGACCGCCCCAGTATTTCGTTCTCTCGTCTCTTCTCTAACCAAATTCATTGTCAAAATTTGGTGACGCAAATCCAATGAAGCTGTCGGCTCATCCATCAATAAAACATCAGCCTGTTGAACCAACACCCTCGCCAAAACGACCCGCTGTCGCTCTCCACCCGAAAGCGTATCCAGCTTCCGATTCACAAACTCCGTTGTCGAAGTCCGTTCCATAGCCGCCCAAGCCAAATCATGATCACCTGATCCTTCAAGCTCGAATCGACCTAAGTGCGGATATCGACCCATCAACACCGATTCAAAAGCAGTAAACGGGTGACTCTCTGCGGACTGTGGCATGTAAGCGACCTTGCGAGCCCAATTCCGCCGAGATGCTCCGTCCCCAGACGAATCAAACACAACGCCGTCGACGACCACCCCGCCCGAATCAGGATCAAGCAACCCTGCCAAAGTCCGTACCAAAGTCGTTTTTCCACTCCCGTTAGCCCCTACAACACCAACAACCTCACCTCGACTCACAGACAACGAAACCGAATCAACAATCAGTCGCCCATCAATTCGCGTCGAAATCCCACGAACTTCAAGCACACGCCGATCAGTGGTCGCCCTGTAGGCAACCTCTGATTCGCTATTGTCAAATCTCAAACCACTCAAAACAACCACCTATGAAACGAACCGATCAACTGACCCCATGAATTCATTTTCCGGCCCAAACCACCAACGGAATTGGCCTTATAAAGCACAGAACTCCAACATCTCATGATCAACGTCGCAGCCAACAGTCAATCCTCTTCGATACAGATGGGGTAGGAGATCACTACAGGAGACAGAGTAGTCCGATGGCGTGTGCGGGCTAACGCAATCATGCATAGCCTTCCTCTACTCACCGAATTGCGAAAACTCCTCAAACACCACACCTGAAAAGTGCGAAGGAAACAGCAACGTAGCCAAACCCTCAATACCCCTAACATTCCAATGCGAAAGAGTCGTGTGATACCTCGGCGGAACATAGTAAATCTCACCATTCTTCACCGCATGGACCTCAGCCAAAGCCGCAGTCGACGACAACTCCGCAATGAATGTGTTCGCACCGTCTAACGGCTGAGGAACGATAATCACATCAGGATTAATCGCAGCTATCGACTCAATACTCACCTGCTGATGACCCTCTATGCCTGCATCGGCGGCAGCATTAATTCCACCAGCCTGCTCTATAATTCCGCCCTCGGTAGACCCTGAACCTGCAGCAAAAGCCGAAGTCCATTTCGAAACTGAAAGCACCCGAGGCTGCTTGTTTGAAACCAAAACATCGGAGATGAACTGCATCCGAGCGATAAGCTCATCCGCAAGCTCAATCGCCTCCGCCTCCGCGCCAATCAAATAGCCCATCAGCAATATATTGGGAACATTGCCAAGCGCCGAATCCTCTAGCGCAGCTCGAGCAATCGGAATCCCAGCCCCAGTCATCAACGCCACCGTATCGGCGTTCGTAAATCTAGAAGCAATAATAACTTCCGGCTTCAAAGCCAAAACTTCCTCAGGATCAAATCCAATCATCAGTGCGTCAGAAGATAACTCCGCAATGTTCGACTGCTCTTCATCTACAAAGAAACTGTAAACAGCAGTCAATCGATCGAAATCAACTAGCGCTGCAAGAATCTCTGAATGACCCAGTGACAACGAATGAATCCTCATCGGAGGCGTATCTAACGTAATCACACCCTCAGAAGTCTCAACGCTTCGAGGCCATCCAAAGTTTGTTGGATCAACAATTCCATCAACATCCGCAAATCGTGACTCATCAAATGCGACAACAGGCTCACTCGTCTCAACCGGAGTCGCAGTCGCAGTCGGAGTCGGAGCCGGATTCTGAGTAACCACTGCAACAACAGTCTCAACAGGCTGCTGTTCGATCGATTCAACTAACTCTGAAACCGCCGTAGCAGTCGGCCTTACAGTGACAGCAGTCGACTTAGCCTCATCGCCACCCTCACCACATGCCACCATAAATAAAGCCACCAAAGCGACAATTACCACAACCAGAAACCGCATACCTAAGAAACGACGAAACATTCCAACCCTCTTAAAAAACTTCAAACAAATTCATCTGTCATTACGAGGAGAAACGACGTGACAATCAGCGACCGCCACAACGTAACTCTGAATCAAATATTCACATATCAAGATCCAAAACCAAAGCCCCAGTAAGTTCCATCAGCCCACTCCTCCCGGACTCTAAGAAAAAGTCCGACGAGACCTTAACAACAAATAAATAAAGAACGGTGCGCCAATCAACGCCGTCAACACCCCAACACGAAGCTCCGCCGGTGAAAGCACAATTCGAGCAGCCGTATCAGCCACGAGCAAAAACAAACCACCGCCCAATGCACTCAAAGGCAGCAACACCCGATGATCAGCGCCCACAAGCAAGCGAACCACATGCGGAACAACCAACCCAACAAAAGCGATAATTCCTGAAAACGCCACAGCCGCCCCCGTAATCAACGAAGCCGCAATCAAAAGCGTATTTCGCATCAACCTCACCCTCACGCCTAACGCTCGCGCTTCATCTTCACTAACCAAAAGTAAATTCAAATCTCGAGCAACAAAAATGGCGATAACCGAACCAGTAACAATAATTGGAGCCGAGATCTGAACCGACTCCCAACGAGCCGTATCGAATCCACCAGCGATCCAGAAAATTATCTGACGCTGCATATTCAAGTCATTGGTTAATATAATCGTCGACGTCGTGAGGGCTCCTAAAAACGAACTCACTGCGATGCCGCCAAGCAGCAAAGTGGACATTGAAAAACGACCACCAGCCGACGCGATCAGAAAAACGACCGCCATCGAAACGGCTGAACCAATAAATGCAAACAAAGGAAGGAAAAAAGTGGAAACCGTACTCAGCCCAGTAGCTATCGCCACAACGGCGCCCGCAGCACCGCCGCTCGACACGCCAATAATCCCAGGATCAGCCATCGAATTACGAAATAAGCCCTGCATAATTCCACCAGAAATACCAAGGCCTGCGCCAACGATGAACGCTAGGAAAATGCGCGGAAGGCGAATGCTCTGAATAATCGCCTGCTCAGTCGGGTTAGCATCCGACTCACCAATGCCAATCAAATCAAGTAAGGTGCTAGCAGTGTGAGTGAACGGCACTGAAAATGGACCAATCGAAGCGGCGATGATTACGACGAATATAGTCGCACCACAAAGTAAAATGGCGCCAGCAATCAACCGTTTCAACACCGTTGATCCAGTCGAAACCCGCTGCACACCGCTACTCATATCCGAAGCCAATAAAAAAACCCTGACTGCATCGTCAAGGGTCCACGGGTAACACCGATTCCTAAAAATTCAGTAGGCCATTACCGTAAGGCCACACCCTAGGCGGGGAGCAGTCACTAAGATGTTCCCCGGCAGGTCTCCTGGCTCCTGGCGCATATCCCGAATCATGCTCACGACAAGCAAATTCAGATAAACGACTCATCCACGCCTTCCCGTTTTATCGACAGTGGCTTCGTGTGAATAGTCTTCCCAGTTACAGTGGCGCTACCGCAGCGGATTCTCACCGCTTTCCCTATTAGCTATGTATTTCTAAAAAAAACATAACACCGAGGAACCGTGCATATTCAATTGATGAACTGAGGCTAGCCGCCGAGCGCCTAACTGTCAATAATCGCCAGCTGCTTTACATCAAGCGAGTAAACGAAATCATTCGATTCCGCTGACATATCAACATCGTTGCCAGAGCGACTGAGCAGTTTTTCTAACGGAATATTCTTTATCACCGACACCGGTGCGTTCAAAAGCCGACTGTAGTCTTTAGGAATCGAGTCATAGCCCTTTTCAGTTAGACGGAAAGAATACTGTGGCCGTCCTCTAGGCTTGCGAACATCGGAATGATTAACCAAACCGTAGCGCTCCAGAATGTCTAAATGTTGACGAACTGTCGACGGAGCCAACTATATATATAGCAACCTAATAGACATTCACGTCATTGCTCATTGACTCGAAACGCAGCACATTCAATTACGGCAAAATTAACACCGAAAACACGCATCTATTCATAGACACTAAACATATTTTTAGTGCATTCAGGCTAACAAGTAATGAAATACGCAAGAATCGCAAAGATGGGTTAAAATTATGAGGCAGTCGGTTTTTGATTCTGTTCAGGCAAATCGCCAAACACAAAACCAAGACTACGTGGAGCCAGTACATATATGAGTCCAGCGTCATCGTCGAAGAAAAAAGCAGCACCTGCCGAAGAAACAACAGCTGAAGTGACCGAAGGCGGTTGCGTTCACCACTGGGTAATCGATCCACCAAACGGCGCTGTTAGTGAAGGCAGTTGCAAAACTTGCGGTGAAAAGAAAGAGTTCCGCAACTCATTTGAATACTCATCTTGGTACGGCAATAAATCACCAGCACCCAAAGGCGGAGCTAAAGGAGCAGCTGGCGCCAAACCAGCAGCAGAAGCCAAACCAGTCAGCGATTCAAAGTCAGGCAAGTAGCCCCAAAAACCGATAAGCATTCGCTTATCGGAATAAGTCCCTTTCAGCCGGTCGCAGAAGTCGAGCGGCTGAATACTCACCCGAGTTCCAAGCGATACCGCGTACTATCGCGACCGGAACTCGACCACTCTCTCCCATGACTAACTGAGCAGTCGAAGCAACCTCATCTGCCAACGAAACCATGCTCGTCGTCATCTCACGATCGAAATCGTCGATACTCCCTCGTAAATCGCTAATCGGATCGAACCCAGCGACACCAATTGCAACATTCGTCGAGCCCTCGCGCCACGGCCGATTGAACGTATCCGAAACCAACACTCCAACCTCGTAGCCCGTCAGATCCCGCAATTCATCGCGAATCACCCTCGCCGAACGATCTGAATCCACAGGCAAAATCGTAACAACGCCCTCATCCTCGATATTCGACTGATCGACACCCGCATTCGCACAAATAAAACCGTGTACCGTCTCCACAATCAGCACACCCGGCACTGCGCGGACAACTCTCTTCGATTGATCCATCACAATTTGAACAATACGAGGATCCTTACCCAACATCCCAGCTAACTCAAGCACCTGTGCAGTCGGCATCTGATCCGCAATCACCCGAACAGCACCCTCAGCCTTCGAAACGACCTTCTGAGCCACCACAACCAAATCACCATCCAAAAGCGCACTACCGTTCGCTTCACACTGTCCAGCAATCAACGCACCAAGATCATCACCAGCCACAATCTCAGGTAAACCAACAACAGGAATCGCACTCACTTGCGGAACAGCTGTCATCAAACACCCACCATCTAATACTCAACCTTTAACAAATCACCCACAGTGACAAGATTCAAATGAGCAACAACGCTATCCATACGATCGAAAAATCCATCAGAACACATCGGCTGTATTCGATCACCATAAAACTACACTAACTGATCTCAATACCAATCATGCTGCAACATCAACAGGTCAACAATCAAATGCTGATGCCTAATCTCGCTATTTGAACCAACGCCGCCAAGCAGACTCAAAATCACGATCGCAGACGCTCCAAACAAAACCAAAAATGTTGAACCTGCAAAGTAGAACAGATTTCAACAAAAAAAAGAACCATGAAATCCAAACGCTTGTCGTTAGGTTCCATCGTTGTCGAACGACTCAGTCAGGCTTCTCAGTCTCTTGCCCTAGCCCTTCCATCCAGAAGGGAACAAGTGTTAGTTGTGTGACTATCTTTCGGGAAGAAGTTAGAGAGGGTAAATTCCGGATCGCTACCAAGTCTTCGACGACGATGGAAAGTAACGCTAATGCAATTCCGAGTCGGCTGACACCAACCGGAGCAAATCACGCTAAGCGCTTAAAAAGAAAGAGACCCACCGAAGTGAGTCTCTTTCAAAATTACGTTTTGCGTAAACCTATCGTGCTCGTCGAGCAGCAACAACACCAGTGCCAAGGAGGGCGAACCCAGCAAGCATTGCAAGAAGCAAAGTCATGGCATTAGGTGAGTAATCACCTGTTGCAGGAAGACCAGTATCGACAACAGCTGCCACTCCAGAACCAAGAACGTCCAGTGTTACAGACGAGTTGACCGTTGCAGATCCAGCTCGTGACACTGATAACGATAACTTGCCACTACATGTGCCGTCAGCTGCTGTGAACATAACGTTCTGTGCACTAGTAGAGTCGAAAGAGCCACATGACCCTGTTACTGACCACTCGTAGGTTGCTTCTGCACTAGATGAGGACGCATCATCAGATCCAGAGGAAATACTTCCAGGGGTCAAACTGGTAACGCTACCCGGTGCAACCTTAAGGTTCCAGCCATCAGAGTCGGCCGAAACGGGCGTCGGCGATGAGGCCATCATGAGGCCAACTAAACCCACCAAGCCCACCAATGCGAAGGAAAGGACTACTCGTCTTGGAATAACGGAGCCTAGCATCGGCATCCTCCTAAAAGTTCTTTTTTGCAAGATACTTCTAATTGCATGCCCGAAAACAAGTTCACGAGCACATTTGATAATTTATATAAAGTCCGACAAGCGGACGTTCGCTTAAGTGAATAAGCCAAGCAGACCATGTCGCCAAAACTTACGTTTTGTATTGCACACAATCTCAATTAACCGTAGGAACTCCAACGGTACCCGGTCAAGATACACCACAGCAAAATCGTCAGTCAAGATTATTTACAGCGCCAAGCACCAAGTTTGACACAGCTTAGTACTATCTTCACTCGAATTTAGTCCGAGACACGACAATAATCAATCTACCAACAACCCGTTACCTATACATTACTAATATTCTGGTACCGGACAAATTCTCACCATATGTCGAATCGTAAAATCACTACGAAACATATGCGAACAAACTGAAAAACAACCCAACGGAGCAACTAACAACATGGATCTAGGAATTAAAGGCAAGGTTGCCCTCGTTACCGGCGGAAGCCGAGGGCTCGGACGCCAATCGGCACTTGCACTCGCAGCAGAAGGCGTAAACGTCGCAATCTGTGCACGCGGCGAAGGAATCCTCAACCAAACCGCAGATGAACTGAAATCCACCGGGGTAAAAGTTGGGGCATTCGTAGCCGACCTCGGTGATGAATCAGGCGCAGCCGACCTTGTAGCCAAAACAGAGGCCGAACTAGGTCCCATCGACATCCTCGTAAACAACGTGGGTGGCAGCCTCGGCACATCCGACCTAGTCAATTCATCGCTCGCCGACTTCCACATGGTAATGGACGCCAATCTCTGGTCGGCAGTCGCCCTCATGAAACACGTCGTTCCTGGCATGCAAGAACGCGGATGGGGCAGAGTGGTAAATATCTCATCCATCTTCGGACGTGAGTATGGCGGAACAGCTCCTTACATGGTCGCCAAAGCAGCAATGATCGCAGCTAGCAAGCACACCGGAATGGCAGTCGCTAAAAACGGCGTAACAGTCAACTCAGTCGCCCCGGGCTCAGTTTTACACGCTGGCGGCAGTTGGGAAAAATTCGTTAAAAACAACACTGAAGAAGCTGTTGCAGAATTTATAGATCGAAACCTGCCAATGGGCAAGTTCGGCTGGCCAGAACCAATTGGTGCAGCAGTAGCCTTCCTGTCATCAACTCAGGCAGACCTAATCACCGGAGCCTGCCTCAACGTCGACGGCGGACAATCCCACAACCTCTACTAAACAATCAAACAGCTGTCCCCTGTTTAACATGCGGAGCAGGGGGCAAAATTTCTGTGATATCCAGACAGCTATACCTACCCGATTCAACTATCTTCATCAGTTCTCGCACTGATTCCACTCGACCGTTTACCGGCCTATATTAAAATGTGTCAAGATGAGCGATGATCTCAACTCCCGGCCTAGATAATTGCGACGCTGAGTCGAATTACACAGTAACGAGCGCGGCTAACGCCTAACGCGAAAAAGCCCCGAGCAACAATACTCGAGGCCTTCCCTATTTACGATCAATCACCCACACCAGTGCCCTTCATATGGAAGGGACAGGGTGAGAATTTCAAAGCGCTAGATCCTGAAGTCACAAAGTGGCGTCTAGGTCCCAGACGCTAAATTAGCTAACTTCTACAGAAGCACCAGCTTCTTCGAGCTTGCCCTTAGCAGTCTCAGCTTCGTCCTTAGTTACACCCTCAAGAACAGCCTTAGGAGCAGCCTCAACGAGGTCCTTAGCTTCCTTCAAACCAAGAGGAGTAATCTCTCGAACAGCCTTAATCACTGCAATCTTTTTATCGCCAATACCCTTAAGAACAACGTCAAAAGTGTCCTTCTCTTCAGCAGCGGCTTCACCACCACCACCAGGAGCAGCTGCAACCGCAACAGGAGCAGCAGCACTAACACCAAACTCTTCCTCGAGCGCCTTTACGACGTCTGCAAGGTCAAGAACCGACATAGCTTTGATCTCTTCGATCAGATCTTCTTTACTTAGGGCCATTTCAGGACTCTCCAAAATTTGTCTCGAAAACAATCGAGAACTAATAACAAACTAATAAATATCTTTCAGCACCACGCGCATCAGCTAAGCAGCTTCATCACTCTGCTGATTATCCACATGGCGCTGAAGCACCGTGGCGAGAGCCCTAACAGGACCACTCATAACCATCACCAATCCAGTAATAGGACTGTTCATCGAACCAAGCATCTTCGCAATAAGCTCATCCTTAGAAGGAAGCGTCGCAAGATCTTTAATCCGATCAGCCGACAAAACGGCAGCATCCAACATTCCACCAATAATGTTTATCGGCAGTTCTTTGTCTTTGGAATACTTCACAAAAGCCTTCGCAGCAGCAGCCGGATCACCATCAGTAACGACAAACCCAATAGGTCCAGTCATCACATCCTTCAATTCCGAACGACCAGCCTCGTCAGCAGCAATCCGCGCAAAAGTGTTCTTCACAACCTTAAAACGCGCACCATTACTACGCAGCTCTTGACGTAAACCGGTCATACCAGCAACATCAACACCACTATACTCAGCAGCAATTACAAGCGGAGAAGCTTCGAAGATGTCTTTCATCTCCGCAACTGCCGCTCTTCCTTTATCAGTTGGCATTCGACCTCCTATCTGGACCCCAACATAGAAAGCCGGCTAAAAAAAGCCAATAAAAAACCCGGAACCTAGTCCGGGGCAAAAATGCACTCGCCTAAAAAGACGAGGTATGCACGATCTAAACCTCGGATGGCGCCTAAAGCATTACCCCGTCTAAACGGGACCAACTGTCTGCGGTCGCAGTATTCAACTGTATTCAATCAATTCTAACAACAACAACGCCCCAAAAGCCAACAATTCTCGATCGACTCACAACAACCCACCCTGTCATCCTGAATTCATTTCCATGGTCAATCGAGCACCCTCACACATCGCGTCGCTCAGACAACCAAGAACAAAAAAAGCCCCAAGCATAACGCCAGGGGCTTTTCTAATATTCACAATCATCTCTCGGCTTGATGAAGTCTTCCGCACTGCCAACAACCTGTCCCGTTCCAGACGGAACGGCTAGGTTAGGAGACTGCGACGCAGAGTCGAGCATCCCGATGACGAGCCCGCCGACGCTAGCTCTGTGTCAACGCCTCTAACGCACTCTGGTCCAAGCTAAAACTCGGACCCATCGTCGTGCAAAGAGTTACCTTCTTAATCAGCGAACCCTTCACACCCTCAGGCTTAGCCCGAAGAATCGTAGAGTAAACGCTCGAAAGATTATCCAAAATCTGCTTGTCATCGAAACCAACCGTACCAATACGAACGTGAATGTTCGCACCACGATCCAGCTTGATCTCAGCTCGGCCCTTCTTCGCACTCTCAACAGCCGCCCCAACCCTATCGGGTTGAACAACAGTATTCGTACGAGGATTAGGCATCAAACCCTTACGACCAAGGTACCGACCCAGCTTACCGATCTTACCCATCTGATCAGGAGTAGCGATAGCGACATCAAAATCGCTCCAACCACCCTCAATCTTCTTCACATACTCATCGTCCGAAACAAACTCCGCACCAGCAGCAGTCGCAGCCCGAGCCGCATCACCCTGAGCAAACACGAAAACACGAACATTCTTACCAGTACCGTGCGGAAGATCCGCAATCTCTCGAATCTGCTGATCTGAATGTCGAGGGTCAGCGCTAGTCGCAACGTGCAGTTCTACAGCCTCAGCGAACTTCACCTTGGAAAACTCTTTTGCCAAAGCAACCGCAGATTCAGGAGTGTGATCCTCCAAACCCGCCGCCTTAAGAGCTTCGTTATAACGTTTTCCGTGCTTAGCCATATCTCAATCTCCCGCCGGTAATCCTGGCTCCCCCTAAACGGGGTCCTTGCGCCCGGGCCGACAAATTAAAAGATCCACCAGTTCGAAACCCGAACTAGCCAGAAACTTCCACACCCATACTTCGGGCGCTACCTTCAATAATTTTCATCGCCGCATCAACATCATTCGTGTTCAAGTCAGGCATCTTCACCGTAGCAATCTCTCGAATCTTAGCCCGAGAAATCTTGCCAGCAGTCGTAATACCAACCGTTCCAGAACCGCTAGCAATACCGGCAGCCTTCTTAATCATGTCCGAAGCAGGCGGAGTCTTGAGCTCGATCGAAAACGACCGGTCTGCGTAAACAGTGAGCTCAACAGGAACAATGTTCCCAGCAAGCGAAGCAGAACGTTCGTTATATTCCTTAACGAACTGCATGATGTTCACACCGTGTTGACCAAGAGCAGGACCAACAGGAGGAGCCGGAGTGGCACCACCAGCTGGCAATTGCAACTTGATAATGGCTGTTACTTTCTTAGCCAACGAAACGTTCCTTCATTACTAACCCCACCAACAATAAAAATAATGGCAGGAATCGATTACTAAATAACTACGACTTCTCTATTTGCAAAAAGTCCAGTTCAACCGGCGTCTCACGCCCGAAGAACGAAACATGAACGCGAATCTTCCCGCGTTCCTCAAGCACCTCATCAACAGTGCCCATAAAGTCAGCAAACGGACCATCTTTGATCCGAACCGACTCACCCTGCTCATACCCAATGCGAACCCGCGGAGCATCCGAAGTCATTCGACTCATAATCCGGTCAACCTCCGCATCTTCCAACGGAACCGGCTTAGGGCGCTTCTCCTGATCGTCTTCAGCAGAAATAAATCCAGTAACACCAGGAGTGTTCCGAACCACGTACCACGACTCCTCATCCATCAACATCTGAACAATGAGGTAACCCGCATACATCTTCTTCTGAACAGTCTTCCGCTCACCCTCTTTGATCTCTACCTCTTCTTCAGTAGGAACCACAACGTTCAGGATCTTATCCTTCACATCCATCGTGTTAATCCGCTGTTCCAGATTCTTCTGAACGCGATCTTCCTGACCAGAGTAAGTGTGAACAATGTACCAGCGAGCTGAAGTACTCCCGGCGATGTCGCTATAAGAAGTCATAACTATGTTCCCGAAATCTCGGCAATCAATCGAGCAAACGCCATATCGACCAGACCGAGAAATAACCCGATCGCAGCCGACAACAGAATCACCAGCACAGTAAGTCGAGTTGCCACTTGCCGTGTCGGCCAAGAAACCTTTCGGAGCTCCGAAAAGACCTCACCAAAGAACCGGAAGATTGAAAATCCTCCAGCACCCGAAACGCCGGGACCCGATGTACTACGTGCTGGTGTTCGTGCCAACTCGATTCCTTACCTTTTCTCTCGAAACAACGTCACCTTGCGCTCAACAGGGCAAAACTTCTTCAGTTCAACCCGGTCCGGAGTGTTACGTCGATTCTTCTCGGTGTGGTAGTTGTAAGCCTTGCACTCTGTACAAAGCATATCCACCAATGTGCGTACCGCACTCTTCTTAGCCATAGTTACGCTCTACAAATCCTATTGGGTTCAAACCCGAATACATCTGGAAATTCCCGACCCCAGAAAGTCGCGCTAGCGCCCGCCAGAAAACTAGCGGGCGCTAGCTAAAGATTTCAGAAACTAGTCCAGAACCTCAATGATCACACCCGAGCCCACAGTTCGTCCACCCTCACGGATAGCGAACCGAAGGTTCTCTTCAAGAGCAACAGGGTAACCAAGTTCAATTTCCATAACGGTGTTATCGCCAGGCATAACCATCTCCACACCGGCTTCTAGGTTAATAGCACCTGTAACGTCGGTAGTTCGGATGTAGAACTGAGGTCGGTAACCAGGGAAGAACGGCGTGTGTCGTCCACCTTCGTCAGCAGTCAAAACATAAACCTGAGCCTTGGCCTTAGTCGAAGGTGTAATCGATCCAGGCTTAGCCAGAACGGCACCACGAGAAACATCTTCTCGCTCAATACCTCGAATCAAGCAACCAACAGCATCACCAGGCAAACCCTCTTCAAGAGTCTTGTGGAACATCTCGACACCAGTAACGGTAGTAGCGACGGTCTTACCAAAACCAACAATCTCAATCTGATCGCCAGTCTTTACGATTCCACGCTCAACCCGACCAGTAACAACAGTTCCTCGACCCTTGATGCCAAATACATCTTCAACAGGCATGAGGAAAGGAAGGTCGGTCTCTCGCTCCGGCACATCAATGTAATCATCAACAGCCTGCATCAACTCGCCAATCGACTTGACCCACTTGTTGTCAGCGTCTTCAGCATTCTCAAGAGCCTCAAGAGCAGAAACCTGAACAACCGGAAGGTCATCACCAGGGAAACCGTTCTTAGTAAGAAGCTCACGAACTTCCATCTCAACAAGCTCAAGCAACTCTTCATCATCAACAACATCACTCTTGTTCAAAGCAACAACCAGCTTTGGGACGTTTACTTGGCGAGCAAGCAGAATGTGTTCGTAAGTCTGTGGCATAGGGCCGTCTGCAGCCGAAACCACCAGAATAGCGCCGTCCATCTGGGCAGCACCAGTAATCATGTTCTTAATGTAGTCAGCGTGACCCGGGCAATCCACGTGAGCATAGTGACGTGTGTCCGTCTCATACTCTGTGTGAGTTGTCGCTATGGTCACACCACGCTCACGCTCTTCAGGAGCGTTATCAATTTCATCAAAAGCCTTCGCCGTAACGTTAGCTTGGGTCTGAGCGAGCACGTTGGTGATGGCACTAGTAAGCGTTGTCTTACCGTGGTCAACGTGTCCGATCGTACCCACGTTTACGTGAGCTTTACTTCGGTCAAATACTTGCTTTGCCATTATTTCTCTCTACGCCTCCTATTAGCGGAGGTCTCCTAACGTGCGCTTTAAATCAGGCGCTTATATTAATTGGTGCTCAGTTTGGAGCCCACGCCGAGGATTGAACTCGGGACCTCATTCTTACCAAGAATGCGCTCTACCACTGAGCTACGTGGGCCCGAGGTAACCTCGCAAACGAGGGAATTCCCAAAAACTAACCCAAACTGTAATTCTGGTGCAGGGAGTAGGATTCGAACCTACGAAGCCGTCAAGCGGCAGATTTACAGTCTGCTGGGTTTAACCACTCCCCAATCCCTGCCCAAACAAAAACTTTACCACAGCAAAAGCGAAATTCACTACGCGTGGCAAGCACATTCGTAAGGTTTTTTAACACCCAGAAATTGCGAACCAGTTAAGATCTAAAACAAATGGAGCCCTTGGAGGGATTCGAACCCACGACCTACTGATTACAAATCAGTTGCGCTAGCCACTGCGCCACAAGGGCTCCGACAGTTGAAAAACAACCGTTATTAACAGTAGCCACCAATCCCCGAACAGGTCAATAGATATCGCAACGCGGTTCAGTCAGGCTCCGGTCGCAGTTATCGGTAATTGGAGATGTTGCACTCAAACACTTTTGTGACGTATCAATGGGCCCAGTCGGCTGAGATGGCGCCTAACCGCAAGTGCATTCAGCCCCATTTACTTTTCGAGCAAGGAATTTCTAAAGTATGAAAAGCGTCAACAAGAAACTGATTTAAGCGAAGATTTCATATCTCAAACTTCCGAAAGACTCCATTTCGCAAACCCGTAGCATCTCAACCGACTTCCGATCTAGATTCTTATCAAATCGAATTCAACTTAATCAAAAACCACTCACACCGATTTACTGTACTAAATCTCGCCAGCAACCAACTAATGTCAAGAGTAAACCCATCACCTACCCGCTCCACGGCGAGCCCCGCATCGTCGCCTCATTCACCACGATCCGCATCACCTCCGCCAAAGGCAATCCCGTCTCGCGAGCAATCTCCCTACAAGCCTCGTACTCCGGAGCCGCCTGCGCGATCGTGTCGCCAATACGCTTTAACTTCACCGGCACCTTACCCAACGAAGTATCTACATTCACAATCTGACGTTCAGCCTCGTATCGACGCACCGGCCTACGACGCACACCCAGCGTAGATGTCTCCTTAAGTATCAATTCAGCAGCAGCATCAACCAAATCTCGACCCACTAAAACTGAAAGCATCGTCGCAGGCCGGTTCTTCTTCATCTGAATTGGCGTAAACCAAACATCTAAACAGCCCATCTCCATCAATTGTTCATGCACATAGCCCAAAACCTCACCCGGAGAATCATCAATATTGGTCTCAAGCTCCATTATCTCCGGACGTCGTTGACCGGGTCCACCACGACCCCATCTTGAACGACTGTCACCAAGCCACAACCCAACTACATTAGAAAAGCCCTCTGGATCACGCTGACCCGCACCATACCCAATACGATCAGCATTGAACTCAACCGGCGTAAACTCCGCCAGAGTAGAAACAATCGCAGCACCCGTCGGAGTCACAGCCTCGCCAATCGGCTGCCGTCCGCCCGCACGCACGGGGACAGCCGACGCTTTATAGATCGCAGCCGTAGCAATCGAAGTCGCCCCCATAGCACCATGACTACTGCCCGAAGATCCAGTCCCAGTGGGGAACGCTGAAGCGTGAATCTTACTCACACCCAGCAACCGCATCCCGATGACCGTCGAAGAAATATCCACCAACGTATCGACCGTACCTAGCTCGTGCAAATGCGTCGATCCAGCCTCACCACCGTGCACAGAGGCCTCAGCAATAGCCAAAACATCGAAAATTCGTTTGATCGAACGCTTATCGGAATCTTCTAACGTGGAACTCTCAATCGAAGAATAAAAGTCGCCCCATGTCCGCTTTCGATCGCCATCATCGTCCAAAACCACATCAACCAAGATCGCCTGTAAACCGCCGCGGTTGACCAACGTCTTCTCAAGCCGATACCCACGATCCGGAAACTTATCGAGCTCAACCTGCAACTCGTCCAAATCCAGGCCCGCCGCCACCATGGCGCCCAGCAGCATGTCGCCACTAGCGCCACCAATCATGTCGATGTAAGCAGTTAATTCAGACAACTTAGGTGAAACCTTTTCGGTTTCCCTTCCATACGGAAGGGCTAGGGTAGGAGAATTACAAAGCTGGGCTGAGCTACAAAGTAGCCAAAAGTAACGATCGGTCGCAACGCTCTACCAAGTGCGAATGCACGCCTCTAGCATAACGATATGTGAGGGAGAATCCTACAACCCATAGACCGTCATTACGAGGACGAACAAAGCTGCAAGTAGCAATCGTTGTCTCAAATATCCCCTTAACAAATATTACTTCGTCCGAGAACCTAAATCACCAAGCGCAGCATTTAGCCCACCCGACCTAAAACCCTTACGCTCAAACTCCATAGACGCATACCCAGCACCAACAACAATAGCCTCAGCCTGAGCTCTAACGACTTCAAATCGAACAAAATCTTCCATAGGAATCTCAACCCGGCCAACATCACCATGATGACGAACCCGAACCACACTGAACCCTAAGTCACGCAAGCCCTTCTCTGCCTTACCAATCTTCCCAAGTGCATCAACCGAAACCATCGTTCCATAAGGAATTCTCGACGATAAACACGGCTGCGCTGGCTTATCCCAAGTCGGCAAATCCATTCGTTTGGAAAGATCTCGAATGTCCTGTTTATTCATCCTCGCCTCTACCAAAGGAGAAACAACCTCGAAATTCTTGGCCGCTTCCATACCCGGGCGGTAATCGCCAAGATCATCGGTATTCGCTCCATTAGCAACAAGTCCAATACTCTCGTCGCCAGCCACTTTGTCCAAATGCGTGTAAAGCTCCGTCTTACAGAAGAAACACCGACGCCCATCATTCGCCAAATACCGCGGATCGTTCATCTCATCGGTATCGACAACCAAATGCCGCCAACCACGTGCGTACGCCAACGCCGCAGCAGACTTCAGATCCTCAGGAGCAACACTGGGTGATCGAGAAGTCACGGCCAAAGCATTTTTGCCCAAAACGTCGTGCGCAACCCCAGCAAGAAACGTTGAATCTACTCCGCCCGAATACGCCACGATCAAAGCACCATAGCCTTTGATCAACGACCGCAATTTGGAGTCTTTCTCTTCCAAAGAAAATTCTATTTCAGGTTTCTTAAACTCAACCATATTGAAATAACTTACTCACTATCACCCTGAATCCATTTCAGAGTCAATCTCGCAACTGATCTACCTGCCAACTCAACGAAGACTGCAAGCAGTCCTCCTCCGGATCACTGGAGTTAAAGGGGTACGCCCCTCGACGCTGAGTCGATTCGTCCAACGACAAACACGACTGATGATCTCGAAACAGTAGAAGTATCTGCAAACCTACGCCAGCGTCCACAGCAATCAACCAAGCCCTTACATAGAAGAACGAACCCCAGAACTAGAAGCGCCAGAACCCGCGCCAGCCGCACCATCAGCCAGCTTCAACGCCAATCTTACAGCCTCAGCGATGTTCGCAGGTCGAACAACCTTCAACAAATCCACCTTCCCAGCATCGGCCACAGCATCCGAAATCATGCACGAAGCAAAGCCCAAACGAGCAGCCTCTGCCACCCTGCGATCTGCCCTCGGAACCGAACGCAACTCACCCGAAAGACCAATCTCACCCGCCACAGCAACAGTCTCATCCACCGGCCTATCCATCATCGAACTTGCAACCGCCAACGCAATCGCCAAATCCGCCGCCGGCTCATTAATATCCAAACCACCCGTAACGCTAATCACCAAATCATGATTCGAAACTGGCAACCGCATGTGCTTCGCCAGCACCGCTGTAATCATGTGCACCCTCGACATCTCAACACCGTTCGCAACCCGCCTAGGCGAAGCCAATGAAGAAGCAGTAGCCAAAGCCTGAACCTCAACCGCCAATGACCGCGTCCCCTCAACAACCAACGCCACGCATGAACCCGAAACAGGACCTGATCCAGACGGACGCTGCTGAATAAACACATGAGAAGGATCAGAAATTCCAACCAAACCCTCCTCCCGCATCTCAAACACACCAATCTCATCCGTGGGACCAAATCGATTCTTGACACCATGCAACATCCGCAGCATCCCAACCTTATCGCCGCTCATCTGCAACACAGCATCCACCTGGTGCTCCAACACTCTCGGACCAGCAATATTCCCATCCTTAGTCACATGACCGCTCAGAACCAATGCCGTATGACTAACCCGAGCAACCTCGCCCAAAAATGCCGCACACTCCCGAATCTGCGACACCGTCCCAGCAGGCGAATCCAAATCAGGGTGAGTCGCAGTTTGAATCGAATCAACGATCGTCACCGCAGGTTTCAAATTGGCGATATGATCGACTATCGTCAGAGCATCGCCCGTGCCGACCATGAATACTCGATCGCCCGTCACACTCAACCGTGAAGCACGAATCCGAATTTGCTCCAACGCCTCTTCGCCCGTTGCGTAAAGAACCGTCTTGCCCGACTCCGCAATCGCCTCTGCAGCCTGTAATAGAAGGGTTGACTTCCCAATCCCCGGATCGCCCGCGAGTAAAACCGACGAACCAGCAACAAATCCACCACCCAAAACGCGATCTAATTCGTCAATGCCAGTCGGCATATGAGCAACACCATCAGCTGAAATACGGCTTAACTCAACAGCGGCAAACCTATCCTCGCTATCGGAGCGAGTGATACCGACAGGCGGAATTTGCAATGCGGCGCCGAGTGACGAGTCACGAGCGCTACTAGAGCTAATGCCACTAACGCCAACGTTCATCCCAGCATCCTCATCAGCCCGTTCTGACCCAAAACCATCAACTGCTCGACTCACCCGGTCGATAATCCCCGGCGCCTGACGTGCGGACTCCACACGAACAACCTGCTCCACAACCGTGTTCCACTCACCACACTCCGAGCATTTACCAACCCATTTGGGCGTAGTACGCCCACAAACACTGCATTCAAACTTAGTTTTCGAAGATTTCTTTGCCATGCTTGCAAGTATGACGTTTCACTCATCTACCGCCAAGTGCTACTGACAGAGCTTGGTGTATACAAATTCAAGTCAAACACCAACCTCACCACTAGGCAATATCCGCCCCTCATTCAGCCAACCTTGGGAGAAGTCCGACAGGGAGCCGTGTCAATCAGTGACGAACAAAAAGTAATATGCTGACAAACCAACGACGCTCGGACGATAACCACCCAAACTAACCACTATGCCCACATCCCAACTCCAAACACTCGCCAACACAGTCGCTGCCATCCTCAAGGAGCGCAGCGAAACCATCTCGATTGCCGAATCATCAACCGGTGGGCTCCTCTCCGCAGCCCTCCTGTCAGTCCCCGGTGCATCCGCCTATTATGGTGGCGGATCAGTCGTCTACACCTCCCCAGCAAGAGAGCTATATTTAGGCATCAACTTCGACGACCACCCCGGCATGCGTTCAGCAAGCGAGCCCTACGCAGCACTCCTGGCAAAAACCAGCAGAAAGCTGCTCAATACCACATGGGGGCTCAGCGAAACCGGAGCCGCAGGACCAACCGGAAACGCATACGGCGACACAGCAGGCCATACATGCGTCGCTGTGTCGAATGAAAATATAGAAATAGAAGCAACTTTCGAAACTGGCGAAAACGATCGCGAAAGAAACATGCAAACCTTCGCCATCACAGCACTCGAACTCCTGCAAAAAGCTTTACAAGAAACCTAAGCCTCAACTCTAGGGACAGTCACCAAACGCGGCCATCGCTACCGCTATTCCCTTGCATATGGCAGGCTAGGGAATGAGAATCCGACGCGGAGACCAAATCGTTGTACGACGGGCGGGAGCCACAGCGCAATTGGATCTAGCACCCAAGTCATCGGCTGGCGCTAAGCACCTAAGCAGTAGGTACCGGCTCTTTATCATCAGCATCCGAATCATTGGAATCGGACACAACAACCTTCGGCTTAGCCTTAGCCTTCTTCTTAGGCGTGCGAACAATAATCGCACCTGCATCGATATCAAGCTCAACGCTATCGCCAGCACCAAACTCACCGCTAAGCAGCTTCTCAGAAAGCTGATCCTCAATCTCGTCCTGAATCAACCTACGCAACGGCCTCGCACCCATCTTCGGGTCGAAACCCTTCTCCGCAAGGAAATTACGAGTAGCGTCAGTAACGTTCATCACGAGACCGTGCTCAAGAACACGAGACTCAACTTCTTTCATCATGATGTCCACAATCTCAAGAATGTGCGCACGCTCAAGCGGCCTAAACACAACCGTCGAATCGATACGGTTCAGGAACTCTGGCTTAAACCCATTTGCAGGATCCTTCACCGCTTCCAAAACCCGACCCTTCACACGATCGTAATCAAGCGCCTCACCATCGGTCTTACCGAAGTTGAAACCCAGTCCACCACTCGTCTGAATCAAATTCGAACCCAAGTTCGAAGTCATCACAATCACAGTGTTCTTGAAATCAACCTTCCGACCCTTAGAGTCGGTCAAATGACCATCTTCAAATACCTGCAGCAAAATGTTGAACACATCAGGGTGAGCCTTCTCGATCTCATCGAGCAAAATCACCGAATATGAACGACGGCGCACAGCCTCAGTCAGCTGACCACCCTCATCAAACCCAACATACCCAGGAGGCGCACCAACCAAACGAGCAACACTGTGCTTCTCCATGAATTCACTCATATCGAGTCGAATCATGGCATCCTCTTCACCGAAGAGATACTCAGCAAGCTTCTTCACACTGTGCGTCTTACCAACACCCGTAGGTCCCAAGAACAAGAAAGCACCAATCGGGCGCTTCGGATCCTTAAGACCCGCCCTCGACCTACGAACGGCCTTAGAAATAACCGAAAGAGCCTCGTCCTGACCAACAACGTTCAGACGCAAAGCGTCCTCCATCTTAATCAAGCGCTCTTTCTCTTCAACATCCAACCGCATCACTGGAATACGAGTCCACATCGCCACTACTTCGGCAATGTCATCTGAAGTCACCTTAGCCTCACCGGCATTCGGGTTGTCCTTCTTCCAATCAGCCTCAAGCTGCTCAATCTTCGTAACCAGCTTCAGCTCACGGTCTCGTAACTCAGCAGCAGTCTCGTACTTCTGAGCCGAAATAACCTCATCCTTCTCACGCCGAACAGCAACCAACTCCTTCTGAGCCTCACGAAGCTCCTTCGGAACAGTCGAATGCTTGATACGAACACGAGAAGCCGCCTCATCAATCAAATCAATCGCCTTAT
>ENA-OREN01001507-OREN01001507.1-marine-metagenome-genome-assembly--contig:-NODE-1507-length-26946-cov-5.801518_pt1 | contig 26946 bp, 21 predicted proteins | sample MGYA00248624_ERZ508555 | MGnify/ENA primary metagenome ERZ508555 (study PRJEB26222, sample SAMN06267773) | marine metagenome | isolation source: Saanich Inlet, British Columbia, Canada | place...
AAATTTGGATGGCTCGAAGATAATCTCCCTGTCGCAGCAACTGTTTGATTATAATCGGTATGTAATCTTTTCGTGTCTTTATCTACCAAAGCTGGAAGTGCTTCGACATAGGTTGAATTAAGTTTCGACAATTCACGATATTCCATAATAAAAGGAATAATCTCGTGCTCGTCTTTTAATTTTTCTAATACATCACTTGCAGTGGAAAAACCCTTCGTACGCTTTGGTACCTTCGCGGTTGAAAGTTTTAATTTCTCGAACAATACAACACTCAACTGGCTTGGAGAATTTACATTAAACTCTTTACCAGCTAGTTTTATAATCTTTTTTTCGATTGTTAAAAGCTTAGAGCTTAACTCTTCTCCCATTTTTTTCAGAAATTTTGAATCAAGCTTCACACCGTTTCTTTCTACTTTTGCCAAAACTTCTACCAATGGCATTTCTATATCTTCTAACACTGTTTTTAAATGATCCTCTTTTATATCTTTTTTAAATATTTCATATAGCCGCCACGTATAGTCGGCATCTTCGGCTGCGTATTCCGATACATCTTCTATTTCTACTTGGTCTAAAGACAACTGACCTTTCCCACGCTTGCCAATTAAATCCGAAATCGGAATCATCTGATGTTTGCACTCTACAAAGGCTAAATTATCTAAACTATAACTACGTGCATCTGGCCGAAGAATATATGCTGCTATCATCGTATCGAACGAACTGCCTTGTACATGAATGTCGTGGTTTGCTAATACTGAAATATCATATTTAGCATTATGGGCAATTTTTTTTTGTTTTGGATTCTCTAAAATTCTTACAAGCTCTTTGTAATATTCTGGCCTATCGTCGCCAAGAAAAGGAATATAATACGCATCACCTGCTTTCCAACAGAAACTAGCACCAATCACCCGTGCCTGAAGTTTATTTAAACTCGTGGTTTCTGTATCAAATGCAAAAATCGGCTGTTTTGAAAGCTCTTCTAAAAATTCATTTATTTCTTTTTCTTCCCGTAGCAAATAATACCCCTTCGTACGAGGAATTTTTCTTCCGCCTTTTTCCTCTTCTTTTGTGTCTGTATTCTCTTTTGGTGCAAGATTTTCAAGAGAGCGTATTAAGGATCTAAATTCAAGTTCGTGAAAAATGGCATGTGCAGCTTTTTGATCTGCTTTCTCCCATTCAGTATCTTCAAGTGAAAGGTTTACCGATACATCACATTTTATTGTTACAAGCTCTTTACTCATTTCAGCATCTTTTTTTCCGGTTTCAAGTTTTTTTGCGAGCCCTTTGCTTATGCCTTTTTCTTTTCGAGCGGCTTCGTCTGTTTCTTTTTCTAAAAATTCATACACCCCTTCTAATGTTTTGAATTCTTTTATTAAGTTAATAGCACCTTTTTCACCAATCCCAGCAACCCCAGGAATATTGTCCGATGGATCTCCTCTTAAGGCCTTATAATCTATCATTTGGTCTGGCACTAATTCGTATCTGTCTACAACAGCCGCTTCGTCGTAGGTAAACATTTCTTTTACTCCATGTTTAAACGTATAGACACTTACGTGATCATCTACCAATTGCAAAGTATCTAAATCTCCTGTCAAAATAACAACCTCAGTCTCTGATTTAAATTTTTCTGATAATGTACCAATAACATCATCTGCCTCAAAACCTTGAATCCCGATGGCTGGAATACCCAAAGCCTCGGAAATTTCTTTTACACGCGGAATTTGAGCATACAGTTCGTCTGGCTTCTTCTCTCTATGGGCTTTATACTCTTTATACATCTTATTTCTAAAGGTAGGTCCTTTCTCATCGAATGTCATTACTGCATAGGTTGGTTTTACATCTTTTAATGCCTTCAGCAACGCCGAAGTAACGCCGTACACCGCGTTTACAACCTCTCCATCCTTCGTTTTCATGGTAGGTGGTATGGCGTGCCACGACCTGTGCAACAAAGCAAGCGCATCTACTACCAACAATTTTTTTCTTTTTTTAGCCATAGAAAAGCACCTTCCATTATACCTGGGTAGATGAAATTTGAATAGTTGCGTTTTGGCCCTAAACTTGATACAGTTTATCTGTTTTCAGAAGAGATAATTGATGTATTTAAGGTGGCATGGCCAAGTGGTAAGGCAGGGGTCTGCAAAACCCTTATCGCGGGTTCGATTCCCGCTGCCACCTTATATATATCACAAAAAAACAACGGCTCATTGTGTGAGCCGTTGTTTTTATTCTGTAAATAGGTAGTTATAATGTTTCTGTAATTTCTGGTTCTACTTCTGCTACAATCTCTACTTCAGTATATCGTTTTCCAAATGTTTTTGCCTCTGCCCGAGTTGGCATCCATACATCTACACGCCAGGTTCCGGTATATCTTCGGTTCATTCTATCTAATACCGTAAATACTTGGTCTCCAAATAAATCAGGAATTCTAACTTTCGTTCCAATAGGTAAATCGTTTGCTGCTACCATCCCCCAATGGACTACGTGTCCGCGAGCAGCTAAATAAGGAGTATCGTCTGTTTGGTCTACGGTACTTGAATACGAAGTAATAGTCATGTACCTACTCCAAACAGTTCTATGTGCCTTTTGAATTTGAGGAGAAGTAATAGTAGTAGGGTCAAAATATGCAGAGGCAGCAGTTACTACCGAGTTCTTGGCAGGAAAAGCCTTACCTTTTAATGGAAAATCCATTGGACTTGGGGTCGAAATACTATCAACCTGAGCAAAAGTATACTGCGGAAAAAACATTTGTGCAGAAAAAATGAGTACTGCAATAGCAAATCCAGCGCGAAAGCGCTTTTTTGTTTTTTGATAAGTTTTGTATGAAACTCGTTTCATAGATTCAGGGGAACGGCATCGTGAGAACAATACCACGGCTCTTAATCTATAAATGCCCTGTTTAGCTATTCTGCGGCAGGTGGAAAGCTATATTTTTGGTCTAAAATATCAAATAAAATACCCGTTACCATAGAAGTTATGATTACGGGGTTATCCAAACCTATTAGTATTATAGCGCACTTTCATGCAAAAGTCAATGCTTTTTACCTCAAAAACATGGCATCTCCAAAGGAGAAAAACCTATACTTTTTCTTTACTGCCTCTTTATAGCACAATAAAGCTTCTTCTCTCCCGACAAAAGCAGAAACAAGAGCAAGAAGCGTAGATTTAGGAAGATGAAAATTCGTAATTAAAGCATCTATAACCTTAAAGTCATATCCAGGAGTAATAAATATATTTACCTCACCAACCCACCCTTCCCCGCTAAGAACGGCTTCGTATGCGCCCTCCAGAGCTCGTGTGGTGGTTGTACCAACAGCTACAATACAATTGCCAGCTATTTTAGCATTTTTAATTACACGGGCAGTATGTGGCGGTATCTTCACATACTCTGCATGCATAACGTGATCTTTCAATTTTTCTGTTTTAACAGGCAAAAAAGTACCTATTCCTACATGAAGTATTATATCTACTATTGTAACTCCCTTCTCCTCTATTTTCTTAATTAACTCAGGAGTAAAATGCATGCCTGCCGTTGGAGCTGCTACAGAACCACTTTGTTTAGCATATATTGTTTGATACCTTTTTCTTAACTCATTTTCAGATAGCGTAGAATCTATATATGGCGGTATAGGTGTAGAACCCAACTTTTTAACAAATTCTGGCAAATCGTTACTATATTCACCGAAATCTAGCTCCCATTCTTGAGATGCTTTATCACCGCAAAAAAGAGTCGCATGAGGAATACTCTTTGAATTAAATGTGACTTTTTCTCCATCTTTCACTTTCCCGCCAACTAAACACTTCCAAAAAGTATCGGTAATCGGGTGCAGTAATAAAATCTCTACTTTCCCGCCGGTTTTCTTTTTGCCAAATATTCTAGCCGGGAAAACCTTACTCGTATTTCTAACCAAAACGTCTCCCGGATTTAAATAATCTATAATATTATAAAAATGCTTATGCTCCTCTTTCTTTATTTCTTTATTTAAAACAAAAAGCCTCGCATGATCGCGGGGTTCTGTAGGCTCTTGAGCAATTAACTCTTTCGGTAAATTATAATCAAAATCTGAAACATTCATATCAACCGATACTATAGCATTCCTTTAGGAATTTCAACTCCCAAGTGCTGATATGCGGACTGTGTTGCAACCCGCCCTCGTGGAGTTCTGTGCAAAAATCCTATTTGCATAAGAAATGGCTCGTACATATCCTCTATTGTTGCCTCCTCTTCGCCTGTTGCCGCAGCGATTGTTCCAACCCCCACTGGTCCGCCATGAAATTTTTCTATTATAGCTGCAAGAATTTTACGATCAACTGAATCAAGTCCCATATTATCTACCTCTAATCTATCAAGCCCTTCAAAGGTGAACTTTTGAGAAACATTACCATCCCCCATTACCTGACAATAATCTCGTACACGCTTTAAGAGCCTGTTTGCAATACGAGGAGTTCTCCGACCCCTTTTAGCAATCTCTTGTGCTGCCTCTGGCTCTATTGCAACAGACAAAATTTGAGCTGCTCTCTCTACTATCTGCTGAATTTCGTTTTCTGCATAAAAATCTAAATGAAACGTACTTCCAAATCTGTCTCGTAAAGGCGCAGAAAGAAGACTAGCTCGTGTAGTTGCCCCTATAAGCGTAAATTTAGGAAGGTCTATTTTAACCGTACGAGCAGACGGGCCTTTTCCAACAATAATATCTAAACAATAATCCTCCATCGCTGGATACAACACTTCTTCTATAAGCCGGTTAAGCCTATGAATTTCGTCGATAAATAAAATTTCGCCATCTTGTAAATTTGTAAGGATCGCTGCCAAATCTCCGGCTTTCTCGATTGCAGGACCACTTGTAACCCTTATGTTACTGCCTGTTTCGTTGGCAATAATATGTGCTAGCGTTGTTTTACCAAGCCCTGGCGGGCCATACAACAGTACATGTTCGAGCGATTCATTCCTAAGTTTTGCAGCATCTATAAAAATACGAATATTGTCTTTTATTCGCGATTGGCCGATATATTCTTCCAGCTTCTTAGGACGCAATGAGTTCTCGAACCCAACATCTTCAGGCGTGCTATCTGGTACTATAACTCTCTCCATAAGCATCATTATTAATCATCTCCTTATGCTAGCATAGCCATTTTATTAACACAATTTTGGCTAAACAAAGCATTTTTGGCTCTACTTAGCCAACCTTCCTTGACAAGTTCCCTTTGCCATGTTATTATAGCTCGTTTTCCAGGGTGTTCTCTAAAAAACCAGAACAATCTCTAGACACGACAAGCATGGGGATTGCGATAAAGGATTCTCTGGGCTCCGGCTCAGAAACACCTTAGCGTAATTCTCTTGTCTAGAGATTGTTCTGGTTTTTTGTTTGGCAAGCTATTGGGGTGTTATTCTACCCCTAAATCTTTGCTTTCATCGCCTTCTAGCTCCTCTACTCCTATTAAACAGACCTCCTGCCACGGACGATAATGAGAAACAAACGTTTCCTCTTTTTCTTCGCCATCTTCATATGTTACTGCATACGTAAACTGCGCATCTGCTCCATTATGAGGGCTTTCTGTGCATTTTTTTTCGCCTGGTTCAAGTTCTAATGTCTCTATAAATTTTGTTGGTGGGGGTGGCGTTACATTATACACAAGCGTTTTAGATTGCTCGACCGACCGGCCATCTAATGTCCCCCAAAAATCGAAATAAATATCGTTTGTTTCTATTCTTGTTTGAATTAAGACATAATTTTCTGTGTCATTTAAAAATCTGTAATCCGGAGCTGGGTCGTAAATAGTGGCGTCGGTCCCAGGCAACCCATACGCATCGTTATAATACGGCACTTGATACGAATGATTTCTCCGTTGAGTTACTGGCAGCCCAGTAGAAAGTGTTGCTCTAAATGTTGTGGTTCCAATTTGGCACAGCCCGCCACCATACTCTGGAATGGTTTTATTTCCTTTTATAACTAACTCCGGTAAATATCCAGAGGCAGCATTAATCTCTCCAAGAGCCTTAAGCAATGAAAACTCTTCTTGAGGAGCTATTAATAACCCATGCAGTGCATCTGCTCCAACAGCAATATTATGCCGTCTATTCGATGGACTCCCCCTCATATCCGAATACCCGGTTCCTATAATTTCTAAAATTCCTAACTCCCAAATATTTGCTTCTGTCACTTTGGGTTCAACTTCTATTGTTGCTATTTCAATACTTGTCTCTCGGTTAACAAACACAGATTCTTCTATTGCCCTCCTTGTTGCCAGAATATCAATATCTTTACCTGGCGCCCCTCCTTGCAACTTAACAACTTCTTTTGTTGCTGCGTTAATTTCAAATTTTGCTTCCTGAGGAAAGACTTTTATATCGTCGCGTACTTCTTCGTCCAAAAATGCTAATAATTTTTCTTCGTTAATAGAAAGAACCTTTTCTATTTTCTCGCCAGCGACCATCCCAGATTCCGAAAAAAGAGAAGAAATTGCCTCAGAGGCATTCTCTCTTGAAATAAAATTAAGCCAGTCTCGAAATAATTCCTTCGAAACAGACCATTTTTTATTGCTATATGTAAGCGTAAGCGAACGAATAGAAATAAGCTCCTCTATCTGTGGCAAAAGCGGCTCTATATCTACAGAAGAAACCTCTGGATAGTCATTCTTTTGTACAATCTCTACTGGCCCAAACTCAGTTTTAGAAATTGATTGCTTAAATTTCTGAACAAACAACTCTCTGTCAAAGACCCAGCCGTCTTTTTCTTTATCAATCGAAAGTTCTTGCGTTTTATCTATAAATACGACCTCCGCATTTTCTGCAGGTTCTTCTAGATCTGCAAAATTCTCATCTAAAACGCCAACAAGCAGTTCAGAATCTACCGAATAGTTTAATGGAACCTCTTTTCCTATAAACAACGCTCGAATTTTCTCTAACACCTGTTGTGCAAGTGGGCCTCTACGGCCAACACTCCATGCATGTTCTAAACTTTTATTTTCTTCAAAACGATACACCTCGCGTGCAATATCTGGATCAAATGGAGCAATATTTACCGGTAAAAAAGAAACCGCCCTGTCTTCGAACTGAACAACAATGCCTTGTTCATTATACGGCCGCAATACTTGCACTAAAAAATCTTGAGCCTCGTCGTACGTTTTTCCACCCAACCCAAGAGAACCAACCGAAACTCCAGGATAAAACGTTTCTTGGAATCGCTGCTCATACAAAAAAGCCGCACCGATACATACTCCAAAAATAATAAGGAGTGCCCCTCCAAGGAGCACCCAACTGGTATATGATGATTTTATTTCTTCGTTTTCCATACCGCGCTTCATTATTCAATATCCATCAACAGTGTATTTAAGATATCTTTTTTCCCTTGATCGCTTAACACTTCGCCTGGCTCTAAAGAAATGCTTGCAAACACCTCTTCTCCTATTGCTACTTTTTTCGGCAAATCATGAATCGGCCAATACAGAACTTCCCCTTTTTCTGTGTGTATAACAGCGTAATACTCCTCAAGCGCAGCTACTCTTCCTTTCAACATACAGTCGTTCTGACCCTCCGTAATTAATAGTCGTCTTCTACTGCTATAACAAGTGGTGATTGATCGTCTTCTGATTTTGGTGCACGAATCGTAAGAATCCCGTTTCTAAATAATGCATCTGCTTTCTGCGAGCGTACGGTAATCGGTAAAATAATCGTTCGAGAAAACCGCCCCCAATGACATTCTTTATATAAATGATCTACAATACCAAAATCATCTCGGCTAAACCTATTTCCCTTAATAACCACTACATCGTCTTTTATGGTTACATCTATTTCATTTGGGTGAACACCTGCAATCGGCGCACGGATAATAACTTCGCTTGGAGTATGATACACATCAACCGCAAGTTGGCCTTCTTCTGAATCATCAAGCTCCCAGTCGCTTTCCTCTTCGGCTTCTTCTGAACTATTAAAAAAAATATCATCTTCGTCTTCTTCTGCCTTTTCTCGATGAAAAATATTTTTAAATGTGTCTTTTAAATTTGCCATAATAAAAACTAAAATTCATTTATGGGATTGTTCCCGAATGCCGGTTTGAGGCAAAATGTAAAGATTTTTGATTAAAATTGATTGAAGGATTTTGAGGAAATGCCTCGCATTGGCGAAAAAACCTGAAACCAATTTTGGCAAAAAGATCAAATTTTGAGCCAGATCGGTATTCGGGAACAGTTCCTGTATAGTATAATTAAGGATAGCTTTAAAATCAATCAATACATGCCTCAGTATTTCTCTATTCCCGGCGAAATGCTATTCTGTATTGACGGATGCAAACTTTTTTTGTATTCTACGGATTGATTATCGAATGATAATTTCTTCACCAATCTTCTACACACACAAGGAGCACTCATACTACCAGGCCCCTTCGTCTAGTGGTTAGGACGTCAGGTTTTCATCCTGAAAACAGGGGTTCGATTCCCCTAGGGGCTATTTGAGTGCTTTTTGTTGTGAAAGATTCCAGATTCTGGTAGTTTTTATTTATTAGTAATTAATACTTTTTTATCTATGTCCTCTCCTGAATCTCGCCCCTTTTCTCCAGAAGATGCCCCTCAGGTTCATATCGAATTTCCAGAAAAACCTCCCACTGAAGATAATTGGATCGAAAAAGCACAGAGTATTCTAGATAATATTCCAAGCGAATGGGAAACAACGGAACCAGAAGAAAAGGAAGATGGACTGGAAGTAACACTCGAAACAAACAAAGCAACTGCCACCTTTCGTATATATTTTGATGCTGAAAATAAAAAAACGATGTGTCGTGTATCATCAAATATAAAAATTAATGGACCAGGAGGTCGGCATTTTTATCCAAACTTACGAAAAGCAAACGGGACAGTTATCGAATTTACAGAGGAAACCATTACCAACATTCTTGAAGATGAATAATACAACAATTCTCGCGATAGAATCATCGTGCGACGAAACAGCAGCAGCTGTTGTTAAAAATGACAATGGCGTTATTTCTATTGAATCAAACGTTATAGCATCTCAAGCAGATATTCATGCTCAATATGGCGGGGTTATTCCAGAGATAGCAGCACGAAACCATAGCACGAATATTATTCCAGTTATAAAACAAGCTTTAAAAGAAGCCACTGTTTCGCACGAAAACCTAGATGCCATAGCTGTTACTCAAGGGCCAGGCTTAATGGCAGCGCTTCATGTTGGAGTAGAGACAGCAAAGGCACTTGCATATGCATGGGAAAAACCAATCATCCCAATAAACCATATGGAAGGCCACATATATTCCAGCCTTGCGAGCGAAAAAAAAATAGATTTTCCAATCCTTGCATTGCTTGTTTCTGGTGGCCACACTCAATTAGTGCTCATGCGAAAACACGGTGAATACGATATTATTGGAGAAACCATGGACGACGCTGTAGGAGAAGCATTCGATAAAGTAGCGAAAATGCTAAATCTTCCCTACCCTGGTGGTCCTTCCATAGAAACTACAGCCCAAAGTGGGAACGCAGAAGCTATAGACTTCCCTCGCCCCATGCTAGATTCTACTGATTTTAATTTTAGTTTTTCGGGTTTAAAAACAGCGGTACTGTATTACATAAAAGATAATCCTTCGTACAACAAAAACGATGTAGCAGCATCTTTTCAAGCAGCAGCTATAGATGTGTTGATTAAAAAAACCAAAAAAGCCATAAAAAAACACTCTCCACACATTGTAATTGTCGGAGGAGGCGTTGCAGCCAATTCATTATTACGAAAAAACCTTCACAATCTCGCCAAAGAACAAAAAATAGAACTGCGGGTTCCCAGAGAAAAAACTTCAGCAGATAATGCCGCTATGATTGGCATTGCTGCAATGTTTAAAAAACCAACCAAAAAATCTTTTATTGCTAACCCAAATCTTTCACTAAAATAAGAAGCGGTGCAGAGGAAACGAACATTCCTCGGCACCACCAGTACGTACCCAGCCCCTAAAGCGGAACTGTCATCTCATGAACAAGCTGAGCTGCAGGTGCGTTTGGGTGAGGAGCAATTGCACGAACAACCACTCTTCCACCCTCCAAAACACCTGGATCTCGAGTGAAGACAGGGTTGGTCACCCCAGCTTCAAGCAAACAGCGCCTTAACTCAGGATCTTCCATTGCGGCTTTGATCGCTGGGTCTATTGGCTCTTCCACGTTCACGGCCTCCGTTTGAGTTTGAGGTTACTGTTATCGTCTCAGAGCAAAAGAACGAAAAATGCGTCCACGAATGTTTCGCAACGCAGAATAGATACTACCACAAATCAATCATTTGTCAATATAGCTAATTGCCTAAAAGACATAAAGTCGCTACCCTATACATGTATGAAAAAATCTAAAGAGAGCCTGGAAAAAGCGTACGAACCAAAAAAACACGAAGATGATATCTATAAAAAATGGGAGTCATCTGGCTTTTTTAATCCAGATAAACTGCCTGGTAAGCGAAAAAATCCGTTTACCATATCTATGCCGCCTCCAAATGCTACTGGAACGCTTCATTTGGGGCATGCCTCGATGCTTGCAATCCAAGACATTTTAATTCGCTACAATAGACTTCAAGGGAAAAAAACTCTTTGGGTACCAGGAACAGATCATGCCTCGATAGCGACACAAAATAGAGTAGAAAAATTGATAGCAGAAGATGGCAAAACTCGTCACGATTTAGGGCGAACACAATTTTTACAAGAAGTTGAAGATTTTGTGGAAGACTCTCGAGACACCATCAGAAATCAAATTCGTAAAATGGGATCCTCGTGCGATTGGACCCGGGAAGCTTATACATTAAGCCCAACGCTTACGAAAGTAGTGCAAGAAACATTTATAACCATGCACAACGATGGGATTATTTATCGCGGAGACCGTATTGTTAATTGGTGCCCACGATGTGCTTCGACGCTTGCAAACGACGAAGTAAAACACAAAACAACCAAAGGAAATTATTATTACTTTAAATACGGACCAATCACCATTGGAACCGCTCGCCCAGAGACAAAATTTTTAGACAAAACAATTATTGTTCACCCAGAAGATAAAAGATACAAAGACCTTGTAGGTAAAACACTTACCATACCCTGGATGAATGGAGACATAGTGGCGCATGTTATTGCAGATACTGCCGCGGATATGGAAGAAGGAACAGGGGCAATGACTATTACACCGGCACATAGTTTTATCGATTTTGAACTCGCCCAAAAACACAACCTTCCTATAGTTCAAATAATTAATGAAAAAGGAGAACTCACCGGACACGCAGGAGAATTTGCAGGCCAAAATGCAAACCAAGCCCGCGAAAAAATTGTTAAAAAAATGAAAAGAGAAGGGTTGGTGGAAAAAATAAACACCGAATACGAACACAACTTGTCTGTTTGTTATCTTTGCGACACGCCAGTGGAGCCTCTTATCTCTAAACAATGGTTTATTTCTGTTGACACCAAAGCCGTTGAATGGAAAGGAAAAAAACAGTCCCTTAAAGAAATAGCTCTCGATGTTGTGAAATCGAATGATATTTCTATTGTTCCAAATCGATTCAATAAAACTTATTTCCACTGGATAGAAAATCTCCATGACTGGTGTATTTCCAGGCAAATTTGGTTTGGTCACCGTATTCCAGTTTGGTATAACGAAAAAGAAGAAACAGAAATAAGTATTTCAAAGCCTACGAAAGAAGGAACCTGGAAACAAGATCCCGACACGCTTGATACATGGTTTTCTTCTGGGCAATGGACATTTTCAACTCTCTTGGAAAGCCCAAAAGACAACGAAACACTCACACAATGGAAGAAACGATCAAAAGATGTTAAAACCTTTCATCCTACAAATGTTCTTGAAACCGGATACGATATTCTTTTCTTTTGGATTGCAAGAATGATTCTTATGACAACCTATGGTATGAAAGAAATACCATTCGAAACGGTCTATCTGCATGGAATGGTAAGAGACAAGCAAGGCCGTAAAATGTCTAAGAGCCTTGGAAATGGCATAGACCCATTAGATATGATTAAAAAATACGGAACCGATGCACTCCGGCTTTCTTTAATTGTTGGCGCGACACCTGGAAACGACAGTAGGCTTTACGAAGAAAAAATCGCTGGTTACAGAAATTTTGTAAACAAACTCTGGAATATTTCACGTTTTATTATTACTAGCGTTCAAAAGCCTAAAATAATAACAAAAACTCCAAAACCTACTACCCTCAGCGATGAATGGATTCTTTCTCAACTTCATTTTACAATTGAAAAAGTAACAAACCATTTAGAAGCATTCGAACTCTCTGCTGCAGCAGAAACATTGAGAGAATTCACCTGGAACGAACTTGCTGACTGGTATTTAGAAATTGCAAAAATAGAAAAAGACCCCAGTCACTCTCCGCCAGTCGGCGGATCGGACGGGGCAGGCAAAGACGACATTCTTTTATATATCCTTACTTCCCTCTTAAAACTCTGGCATCCGTTTACTCCATTTGTAACAGAGCGTATTTGGAACGAACTTTCTGGCTCAACAAAAAATGAAGATCTATTAATTGTTGAATCTTGGCCAGAAAACAAAAAACATAAACCAGTTACCGATTTTAAAACAATCCAAAATATTATTATTGCTATCAGAACTGCCCGAGCAGAATTGCAGGTAGAAGCATCAAATATTATTGATGCCGTAATAACCGCAAAACCTGCTCAGCAAAAACTAATTACAAAAAACCAAAATCTTTTTGAAAAACTCGCACGTGTTACACTTTCCAATAAAGACTATCCACAAAAAGGACATGTTATTCAGGAATCTGGTGTTACTATTACGCTTCATGTTCCAGTAAATAAAGAAAAAACAAAAAAAGAAATAGAAAAACTCGAAAAATATATTAAAGCACTCAAAAATAAACTTTCTAACGCCTCCTTTATTGACAACGCTCCTCAATCTATTGTACAAAAAGAACAAGAAAAACTCGCTGAAGCAGAAAACGCGCTTCAGAAACTAAAAGCCCTTTCTTAAGGAGAACTCAGCCGTGAAATCTATCCTTGTAGCTATCAACTGCATTCTCCTTGAAGGAATGCTCTATGGGATTCTATTCCTCCTGATGGAATATGAACGCCATGCTGACTTCAGGAGTCGCCTTGACCACGGCCTGAATCACGCTGAAAGGTGATGACAATGTCCCAGATCCTAGCTTGGCTTCCAGACTCTCTGCAGGATCATGCTACCAGGGCCGTAGAGATTCCAATTGTAAGAGGAATCGTATGCGCCCTACTGCTCATTGTCGGCGGACTCCTTGCCGCCTTTCTCGAGCACCGTACCTTCGGATTCTAGGAGTAGGGTTCATGTCCATCTCGTAACCAGCGCCGTTGTCTTGCAAGACCACGGCGCTGCTCCTTTTATAAAAAACTATTGTACTACAGATAAAAAAGAAAAATCTGTATTTAAAATTCCTTGTAAATCAAATTTTGAATTATTTAAATGAATATCCCCAAAAAATTCGTGGCCAAGAGTGCCAGATTGCTTTTGAACCAATAACGAATACTGCACTTTTTGAATATAATCTGCAACTTCTTCTGGAAGCGTATACATATACGTTAATGTTTCTTCTTCTCCAGGCTCAATAGAAATAAAGGTTCCAAAAACAGTCTTATTATACTCCGAGGTTATATTTAAATTTGTCTCATTGCCTTCTACATCTACAAAAAGAGAACCCTTAGGCACATATACTCGAGTATAGGTTCTGTATCGAGTAGTCTTCCACGTAAACGAGGCGGTATTTTTATAGGTAATATCAAGCTTTCCCTGCAGCTTTCCTTTTTCATCAGAAATAAGAGAATATGCTAATGTTCTTTCTACAAAAGGATCTGTTTTTAAACTACCTAAGTTCGTATCTATCACCATAATATAATCGCCAGCAACATCTTCATTCACCTCCCCTGCCCAATTTCTTAATTGCAATCCTTGCTGGATATCTGCGTTATTCGAAAACAAAAGAATATGTCGTTCGTCTATATTTTGAAGTGCCGCCTGAGCAATCTTTGTTAATATTTCAACACTCGCTTCTTTTACAATTTTTTTTCTCGCCTCTTGAACAAGGGTATTAATTATCTCTTTTCTGTCGTACACACCAAGCCCTTCTGTTTCGTAATCCCTGCTAACATGGCTTTCTACTATTTCAAAAAAATTCTCTGGAGTATACACCGTATCATCTATCGTAATATCGCCAATAATGGATAATACATCTTTCGTGAATTCTGGAGTTATAGCAACAACCGTATCTATTCCACCTTCACCACCTTCTTGTTGGTACAACGAAATAGCCTGTCTTGCAGCATCTGGAAAATGTGGTGACCAATTTGAATCTCGTAAATACCAATACGGCTGATTATTAAAATACTTATACGGCCATGGAGAAGGAATCTTTAAATATTTAGATGCCGGATCATCTAAGGTATACACATTATCGGTAAACAGTGTTTCTATTTCGCCCTTATTCATTACCAATCTACCATAGGTGCCAATAAAGCCACCTGTTGGCCTAAGCTCGGCATTATTTTGAAGCAATAACAAATATTCATGCGACTCTGGCACCCCCATAAGCGGTAACCCAATCTCAAGAAGATTTAGTCCCTTTCTATAAGCTGTGTCTACTCGCCCAACAGTGAGAACAATTTTTTTATGCGCATTTTGAACCAATGACCAAGGAATAGAAATCTCTATGCTTTCTATATTTTTTCTTAACTCGCTTATATCGTCTTTTAATTCTTCAAGTTCCTGCTTATTGGTATATACATTCGTAAGTACCAGGGAATACTTTTCTTCTGAAAAAGTTGTATCGCTAAGAGGCTCGAGTATTGTTTCCGCACTTGCTATGGCTTTCCGGCCTAGTTGCACACTTTCAAAACCAGCTGCAAGATATGCAAAGGCAGTATCGGAGTGATCTTTCAGGAATGGAATATTTTCCCATTCCGAAATTCTTTTCTGGGTTGTGTGAAGTGCTTTTTCTAAAGTATTTAACCCAGCAGAAACATCCGAAAAATCACCGCGTGCAATATCTTGCTTAATTTGATCCTGACGTGATTCCATTGTATATGGCACAAGAGGGATAAACGGAGCAGCATATATAGCTCCAATAACAACTAAAGAAACCAAAAGAGCAACGATAATTCCTCCTAAAACCTTTAACCATCGTTTTGTTGGAATAAAAAAACGCAATATTGGTTGAATATTTGGGATTTTAAACTGTATATGAATATCAGGCCCTTCTTTTTTGATCATACAAAAAATATATCTTCTGTGTTTTTTTAGCAGTATTGTCCCAGGAAAGCAAGACACATCTTTCTGGCACCCCCTTCTGTTGCTCGGGAATAGTTAAAGCACTCCCTAAAGCGCTTGAAAATGCCACAGGATCTTTGGGGTCACTATACAAACAATCATTACCAAGGATCTCTCTTGTCGTGACACAATCAGAAGCAACAACAGAAACACCAGCACACATTGCTTCTAAAGGCGGCAACCCAAAACCTTCTGCCAATGAAGGCCAGGCAAATACACGCGCAATATCAAATAAATACCGCTTCTCTTCTTCAGAAATATAGCCTGCATAAAAGGCCCCTTCTGTATTTTTTATTCTTTTTACCGTTGCTTCTGATTTAACACCCGCTTTACCTGCAATAACCAATTGCACCTCCGATCTTTTATTTCTTAGTACTTCAAAAGCATCAAGTAGCATTATTAAATTCTTTCTTGGCTCTATAGTACCAACAAATAAAATAATTTCTTTTTCTTTTAGGTGATTATATTTTAAATTAAATTCATCTTTGGCGTATTCGAGCTGTTTTATAATAACACCTTCATGAACAACTTTAATTTTAGATTCAACCCTTGGAAACAACCTAGTAAGAGAATTTTTTGTAGCTTCAGAGACAGAAATAATCGTGTCTGCTTTTTTTATTGAATAGGGAATAAAAATTTTCCTCACAAACCACGTTTTTCCATTAAACCATTCTGGATGCTCTATAAGAAATAAATCATGAATCGTAATAATACTCTTTATTTTTAAAAAAAATGGAAGCATTCCAGAAGGACCATGAAAGACATTAAGACTACTCGAATTCACGAGCTTCGAAAAAACAAGATGAGAAGACCAAAAAGGAATTGTGCTGTTACACAATTTTTGTTCAACATTTTGTGGACAATCATCTTCTCTATAAAGAAGTTCAGACAAAAAAAGCACGTAATCATTTTCTGTATCGTGCTTTAACAAATGCGCTACAAGATGCTTTGTGTATTGTGCTATGCCAGCATGCCCTTTTTCACTCAACACGCGACAGTCTATTCCTATTCGCATACAGCTGTTTTTATTCGCTTATTCATTCTTACTCAGTCACTCGGAATACCTCTTCTACGCTTGTAATGCCCTCAAGTGCCTTTAAAATACCATCTTGCACCATTGTAACCATTCCCTGCTTTTTTGCAACTGCTTTCATGGTAGCTTCCGACAAATCGGCGCTATTAATAACAGCTTCAACATCATCGTTTACAACAAATAATTCATATACCCCTACTCGTCCTTTGTATCCAGATTTTTGGCAGGCGTCGCACCCTGGGGCGGTATAAAATGTTTGTTCAGCTGGGATGTTCTTTTTTTCACCCTCTGGAAGGTCTTCAATAATTGTATCTAGTCGAGTTTGAAGCTCTGAATTTAATGGAGTTGGTGTTTTACATTTCTCACATAATTTTCGTACTAATCGCTGACCAATAACAGCATTCAAAGCTGGGCCTAACAAAAACGGTTTCACTCCCATAGATAAAAACCTCGGGATTGCTCCAGCAGCATCGTTCGTATGAAGCGTTGAAACAACTAAATGTCCGGTAAGTGCTGCATTTACTGCCGTTTCCGAAGTTTCTAAATCTCTCATTTCTCCAACCATCACTACATCTGGATCCTGGCGGAGGATAGAACGCAAACCAGCAGCAAAGGTATAATCTTTTTTCGGATCAACTTGGCTTTGGTTTATTCCCTGAACTTTATACTCGATAGGGTCTTCCAACGTAATTATTTTTGTTTCTTTGTCGTTTAATTTATTCAAAATCGCGTACAATGTAGTGGTTTTACCAGAACCGGTTGGGCCTGTCGTAATAATCATTCCATTCGGACGTTGAATTTCTTTTTCTAATGACTCGAAAGCACTCCCGCGTAACCCAAGGTCTTTAAATTCAAACAGTGCCTGAGAAGATCGCAACAATCTCATAACCACACTCTCCCCATGAGCAGTTGGAATAGTCGAAACACGAACATCGATACTATCTTTAGACAATTTTATAGTAATCCTTCCATCTTGCGATGCGGTTGTCACATTAATCTTCATCTTTGCCAACAACTTAAGCCTCGAAATCATTTGCTTCCATTCACTGTGTGGTAATACTGCAACCTCTCGTAACACCCCATCAATCCGGAGCCGTACTACAATTTGTGACTCTTCTGCCTCTATATGAATATCCGAGGCATCGCTTTTAAGCCCGCCAGCAAGAATCATCGAGACTTTATCTGTTAATGAAGCCTCTTTTATTGCAGCATTTAAATCATCTATGGATTTCATTTGCTCCTGGAAGCGATTCAAATCTTCTTCGGTAATTTTTACGTCGGTACTGGTGTCTATTTTTTTCGGAATTCTATCGTACAGCGAAAGAGCTTCGTTAAAACTGTTCTCACTCGCCACCATTAAGGAAACTTTTGCCTTGTGTTCTTCTCCAAAGGTTTTAATAAACGCTTGAACCTCTTTATCTTCTGGATGAACCGCCACAATTTTTCTAATCCCTAATTCCTGATAAATACATAAAACCTGAAGACGTTTTGCATCTTCAAGTGAAATCATTGCAAGCGCTTCCTGGTCTACTGGAAAATCTTGCAGATTAATATATTCTACTCCTGACGCTGCGTTTGATTGAACAATCTGCTCTTTCTTTTTTATCTCCAACTCCTTCATCTTCGCATCAAGCGCACCAGAAGCATCGTTTGCTCCTACTGAAAGTGTTTGTTTTTGAGAATCATCCGACATATCCCAATTTTATTACTACCCCTGATAGAGCAATTGAGTAATACTTGCTACTTCTTGCTTAAGTCTATCATCTTTTTGAATAGAACCCGAGATTTTTTGATACGCATGCATTGCAGTTGTGTGATCTCGCCCTCCCATATCGTTACCAATAGAAGGATACGAAGCATCTACCTCCTCTCGAAGTAAATACATTGCAACTTGCCGTGGTAAAACCAATTCCTTCTTTCTACTCGAACCAACAATACCATCTATCGGTACATCGTAAAATTGAGCGACAATTTCTATAAGTTTTCGAGATGTAATAGCTCCTCGAGAAGGGTTGAGCGATAAAGTAGAAACAATCTCTTTTATCGAGTCTAATGTAGGAACCTTATTAAACAGTTGATGATGGGCAATAATTTTATTTAACGCGCCCTCTAGCTCTCGAATATTATTTTGAATATTAGTTGCAATATACTCAATAGCATTGTCTTCTATTTCGTATTCCTTTTCTAGGCATTTCGACTTTAAAATGGCGATCCTGGTTTCGACATCTGGAGAAGAAATATCTGCTATCATCCCCCATTCAAATCGAGAAAGCAGCCTATCTGGCAAAGAACCAATAGCTTTTGGTGGTCTGTCAGAAGTAATAACAATCTGCTTTTCTTCTTGATGAAGTGCTTCGAATGTATGAAAAAACTCTTCCTGTGTCTGTTCTTTTCCGGTAATAAATTGAATATCATCTATAAGCAATACATCTGCTGTTCTGTACATGAGCTTAAATTCTTTTCCTTTTCCTTCTTTTATCGCCTGTACAAAATCGTTCGTGAATTTCTCGAAAGAACCGTAAACCACTTTTGCACCCGGATTAGTAGATTTTATTTTATGCGCAATAGCACGCATAAGATGCGTTTTTCCAAGTCCAACACCGCCGTATAAAAATAAGGGGTTATACTTTTTTCCAGGAGAATCAGAAACTGCCATGCTTGCCGCATGCGCAAGTTCGTTTCCTTTTCCTACAATAAACCCATCAAACGTATATTTATTATCTCTTGCAGCAGCAGCTTCCTCTTGGTCGCTAGCAACAGACTGAGTGCTTACTCCAGCCTGCGTAACTGCATCAACCGCTTCACTCTCGCCTTGTTTTACAGAAGTATCGGTAGCGTTTTTTTTATCGCGAGCCTCTATTCTATATAAAACTTCATGAACAACATTGTCGGTAATCCTTTCGAATGCTTTTACAATCGATTTGTGGTATTTATTCTCGAGCCAAGATTTTGTAAATGCATTTGGAACAGCAACAACGATCCGTTTATCGTTTACTTCAGAAATAAAAGTGTTCTTAAACCACGTCGTAAAATTTGCTCTCGAAAGAGAGAGCTCGAGTTCCCCAAGTGTTGCTTGCCACAATTGTTCAGGAGTCATACGAAGAAAATTCCAATATCTAATCACCAAATCTGAGTAATTCCTTCTGGATTTGCCATTTAGATTTTAGAATTTACATTATTGCAAGGCCTAGCATACCACGGCCTGTGGAAAAATAAAATAAGATACCACTGTTCATGGACTGTGAGCCGTATGTGGATGAAGCCCTTGCAATAATTCCTTATATCCTATCTCTTTTTTGATTTTGCTATAAAAACACCAAACTCAGCCTCTGTACAAAAAAAAAGCAAGAAAGGTATGGTAAAAACAGTCCGAACTCGAACAGGTCATCCAAGTAATGCGAGGGACAACATGTTCCGTTCTCTGAGACGATTTCAAGTGCAGCTATGGGTAAACCCATGGTGGGTGTGTTGGCTAAAAATGGTTGTCGTCATCATGGCGGGGTGCGTTACAACCTCGATTCTCCTCCTCAAAACCGGAATACCGGCTATAATGGGAGCTCCCCTCGGAATCTTTGGGCCGCTAATCGGCGGGCTCAGCTTGTATGTATGGCGGCAAGCTCGACCCCATATCGAAATCCGCGGAATCAGAACCGCGCGCCGATGGGTGCCATTTACGACGCCACTCTGCTTGAGAATAGCTAAAGTGCGAACTGACGATGGATATTTGTGGACGGCGACAGCCGAAAGCGCACCAGCAGCTCTTGCACCCCATGAAATTGCATCTGCGACAAGCAGAGGAGAGCTTATCTGCGAAGCTCGAGAAAGCCTGGCAATAAACTGGGTAGGACTCGTAAAGCATACTGATGGACATGGAGTTCATGGCCGCTGGGACAGAGTTAGAACCCAGAAACTCACTCCCCAAGCAGCTCAACTCCGCGACTGGCTCAGGGGTTTGGCTCAACCAACCTACGTACCTGGCTAAAACATACGCCAGACCGACTCCATAAGAGCTCGACTACAAATACGATGGGCGGCACTAACGTACGAGTGCTCGCCCTTTCTCTTTGAATTACAAAAAACTATATACCAGCTATAAATAAAGGCTTGCCAAAAATACAAAAATCTATTACTATCACATTGAATTAAATGAAAGAATCCATCTAACAGCCGAAGCTTTTTTGTGTCTTAGCTGTCGGAAATATACATACCCTCTATGTCCGTACCAAAAAAACGCCAAAGTTCGTCAAAAACACGCCGCAGACGACAACATTTAGCCCTTACAAAACCCGAACTAGTTACCTGCAAAGAATGCGGGAAAGCAACTCGCCCACACCACACATGTAAATATTGTGGTACCGCGAATACGTCGCTCACTTCAAAAAAATAAACACCATGTCTACACGACATCTTGCACGTACCATAGCACTCCAAACACTCTACGAATGGGATTTTAATGAGGCATCTCACCCAGATGCTAAGAATTTTCTCGAGTATAATAAATCTCAATTCGGACCAGGGTTAGAAGATGGTGATTTTAGCGTGAGACTTGTTGAGGGCGTCTTAAAGCATCAAAAAGAGCTCGACCCTACTATAGAAAAATACGCGCCAGAATGGCCGCTTGATAAAATTACTGTTGTAGACCGAAATGTGTTGCGTATTGGCATATTCGAACTCGAGCATTGTTCCGACATCCCTCCTCGTGTTGCCATAAACGAAGCAATAGAGCTTGGAAAGACCTTTGGGGGCGAATCTTCTGGCCGATTTATTAACGGCGTATTAGGCTCTATCTATAAAGACCTCTTAAAAGAAGGCAAAATAGTAGACGAGGAAGAAGACCCCAGTCACTCCGCAAACGCTTCCCAAACACTTTCTACGAAAGGTCGGGACAAGCCGGACGGGGCGAAAAAGAAAGAAGAATCCGATCCGCCAGCTGGCGAAAAAGAACCAACAGAAGAAAAAACATTAGACAAAGCAACTTCTTAAGTAAAACATTTTTTGACCACTGACTTTTGATTATTGATTCACAATAGTTAATAGCCATCGTCAAAAAGTACACACGCATGGCAGATAAAAATTTTCGCGATCTCGAAAAAATTATAGGTGTTACTTTTACAGACAAATCATTGCTAAAACAAGCAATGGTGCACCGATCATATTTAAACGAAAACCCAAGCTTCGAGCTTGACCACAACGAACGCCTCGAGTTTTTAGGGGATGCTGTTTTAGAGCTGGTTGTTACCGAACATCTCTATAAAAACTACGACAACCCAGAAGGAGAAATGACCAACTGGCGAGCATCTTTAGTAAACTCCAAAATGCTTGGAGCTGTTGCCAGCGACTTAGACTTCGACCAATTTTTGTATCTTTCACGAGGAGAAGCAAAAGATGGCGGCGGAAAAGCCCGACAATATATTCTAGCCAATTCAGTAGAATCTGTTATTGGGGCTATTTATTTAGACAAAGACTACAATACTATAAAAGAATTTATCGAAAAAAATATCCTAGCTCGCCTCCCAGACATTCTAAAAGAAAAGTCGTACATAGACCCTAAAACCCAATTCCAAGAAGCTGCTCAAGAGCAAGTAGGCATTACTCCCTCCTATAAAGTACTCGACGAACAAGGCCCCGACCACTCTAAACAATTTCGCGTTGGCATATACCTAGAAGAAGAATGTGTTGCCGAAGGCGAAGGAACCTCTAAACAAGAGGCTCAGGTTGCGGCCGCAGAAAACGCACTCACAGAAAAGGGATGGTAATAATGATAAACAAGCCACCTTGGTCACCAGCGCTACTCATTTGGGCCTTTAGCGCTTCGTTCGCGGCTGCTCTGACCGGGATACTGCTACTGTGGCTCTTGGACGCTTTTTAAACCCGAAGAATTCTTACATTCAGAACTCCTCGGGTTTTCGTTTACATAAATATTCGCTATACTATAGTTGCACGTAGCAGGAGGGACTATGGCCTGCACATCATTAGGAGGAAGACCAACCATTACTCCACAAGTACGCCAAACGCGTCTTAAGCCCAGGGGCTGTCATCCTCAGAAGGTGAGGTGATCCGATTCTTTGCGACGTTGACGGGCAGTGCGTACTCCCGGGGTTGCGGGCAAATTACTTGGACAAGATCTCTCATTGTCCCAGTCGTTTGCCCGCTTCTTTTTTATACAAAAGAATATGATACAATAAAAAGGTATGCATTTGAAACGAATTTCTCTCTTAGGCTTTAAATCTTTTTCGCATAAAACAACGCTCGAGTTCCCTCCTCCAAAAAAACAAGAGGAATCTAAAGGAATAACTGCAATTATCGGTCCTAATGGATCAGGAAAATCAAATATTGCAGATGCAATCCGCTGGGTACTAGGAGAACAAAGCCTTAAACTTCTTCGTGGGAAAAAAAGCGAAGATGTTATTTTTTCTGGCTCTCAAAAAAGTGCCCGGCTTAACCGTGCGGAGGTAACACTCACTATAGATAATAAAGACAAACAAGCCGATATAGACTACACCGAGCTTACTATCACCCGCCGAGTGTACAGAAACGGTGAAAGCGAATATTTACTTAATGGCGCACCAGCAAAACTTTCAGATATAACCATGCTGCTTGCACAATCTAATGTAGGGCAAAAAAATTATGCTGTTATTGGCCAAGGGATGATAGATTCCATTCTTAATGCCGCGCCTGCTGACAGAAAAGATTTTTTTGATGAAGCAACCGGAGTAAAACAATACCAAATAAAACGAAATGCAGCTGATAGAAAACTCGAAAGAACAAAAACTCACCTCCACGAAACCGAAATGCTTCTTACCGAATTAACGCCGCATCTAAAGCTCCTAGAAAGACAAACAAAAAAATGGCAAAAAAGAGAGGAAGTAGAAAAAAAGCTAACAGAGCTTCATATCGCCTACTATAATGGAATGTGGAATAATCTTACTCAAGATCTTTCCCTAAAAAACACTCTCGCAAAAAAGCATAACGATTCTATTCAAGTTGCGAGAAAAAAATTAGAAACAGAACAGCTCTCTTTTGAAAAACTTGCTAAAGAACAGTCTTCTTCTAAAGACTACAGCGATTTGCAAACACGAGCGCAAAGAATGATTACGCTTATTCGAGAATCCGAATCCGATGCCGCTCGCATTCAGCATCAGATAGAAAATCATTTCGAACTTCAAGGCGAAGGAGATATTGCATGGGTTCACAGACGGCTTCACGAAATAGTAGAAGAGTCCCAGGAACTAACCGTGTCTCAAAAAAAGATAACAACCCAACTACATCACCTTGCTGCTCATGCCACCGAAAAAACAAGAGAAAAAAACATGCTCGAAGAATCTATAAGCAAGCTGAAAACAAAACTAGAAGATATTGAATCCAAAAGCATTACAGCAACTCAAGAAGAACTATACGCAGAAATTCAAAAGCTTCAAAAAACGTGCCAAGAAACACTTGTTCTATTTCAAAAAACAAAAGAAAAAAACATATTCATTAAACATTTTAAAAATATCCAAGAAAAAATTTCGTCGATTGTATCGCAATCAAAACCATCGACTGAATGGAAAAAAGATCTTTCCAGTGTACGAGAAAATTTAGATTCACTTTTTTTACAAAAAGAAGAGCTCATGCTAATGCTCCAAGAGGCTGGATTAGAACAAAAAATGCTAGAGCAACAAAAAACGATTGTTATTCACCAGCTTACAAAGCTTAAAAAAGAAGAACACCAGCTTCAGCAAAAACTTACCGTTCAAAAAAAATCTTCCGTGCAAGCAAAAAGCAAAGAACTCGCATTCCAGCTCGATAAACTGCAAAAAGAAAAAAAGAAGCACCAGGCAGAGTTCGAAAACACTCAAGAACAACTCGATTCTTTTCATCACACACAAAACAAACACAAAGACCAAATGGTCACCAGCCAAAAAACTATAACAATTCTTTCTAGTGAACTCAGAGATAAAGAATCAGATCACAACCAGGTTAGTATTGAATGTGCTCGACTAGAACAACGGTTAGAAGACTTAAAAATAGAAATCCAACAAGAAACCGCCAGTACTCTCCGAGAAAAAATAAAAAAAACCACTCGCCTATCAACATCAACCAGCCAGCTCGAAAGCATGTTGCCTAAAATTCATTCCCTAAAACGTCAACTTATTCAGATTGGAGAAATAGAAGAATCGGTACTCGAAGAATACAAAGAAACAAAAGAACGTTCGGACTTTCTTTCTCATCAAGCAGATGACCTTAAACGCTCGCATTCGCAGCTCTTAAAAATTATCTCCGCGCTCGACAATAAAATAGAAAAACAGTTCGCCATTAAATTTAAAACCATTAACACCCACTTTAAAAAATATTTTGCAACGCTCTTTCCTGGTGGAAAAGCTCAACTTTTGTATAAAAAGGTTTCACTTCAAAAAGAAACCCTAGAAGAAGAACAAGAGGAAACAGAAACACAAAAATCCGCTCAAACGCTGATAGAAATTCAGGCAGCGCCTCCGAACAAAAAAATTGCTAGTATTTCGGTTCTTTCTGGTGGCGAACGATCGCTAACCTCTATCGCCCTACTCTGCGCTATTATCGCCTCTAACCCTGCTCCGTTTGTTGTGTTAGACGAAGTCGATGCAGCTCTAGATGAAGCAAATTCCGAGAGATATGCAGCAATATTAAAAAAACTTTCTCACCTAACGCAGTTTATTACCATTACACACAACCGTGCGACCATGCAAAAAGCGAATATTTTATATGGCGTAACCATGGGACCAGATGCTTCGTCTAAACTATTTTCTGTAAAGCTGGAAGAGGTGTAATATTGACAAAACAAACTAAAATCGCTACACTCTGTTGGTTCTTAAATACTTTTCTCTTTACGTAATCGATACGACTTTTAAAGGACCATCGTCTTGTGTAAAAAGAAAAAATACGTACTATGGTTGCACTTAAATTGCAACGAATTGGGCGACATAAACGTCCGTTCTTCCGCATTATTGCGATAGATAAAAAAAGAGATCCGCAAGCACGAGCACAAGAAATTCTTGGACATTTCGACCCTCGAAACAGAAAAGAAACATTAGTGCTTAAGCAAGAAAGAATCGAATACTGGCTCAGTAAAGGAGCACAGCCAACAGGACCTGTTCATAACATGCTTGTAGATGCTGGAATTATAAAATCGGATAAAAGAAGCGTAACATCACTGTCTAAAAAGAAAGCCGCTGCTAAAGATAAATCATCAAAAGAAGATGCTCCGAAAGAAGAAGCAGCAGACGGAGAAGAAAAATCCGAGGAGCCAGATAAAGCTCCAGAGGAAACAAAACCAGAAGAAAAGAAAGAAGACCCCAGTCACTCCGCTGAAGCTTCCCAGACACTTTCTACGAAAGGTTGGGACAAGCCGGACGGGGCAAGCAAAAATAAGCCTAAAGAAGAGTCAAAAGAAGAAGTTAAAGAATAATTCAAAAAGCCCCGCGTAATGCGGGGGCTTTTATGTGCACTAAAAAATGGACAGGACACGGAAGAGGATCTATTCCCTCTCTTTGCATAAGGGAGGGGTAGGGAGGGTTTATTATATTCTGAAATAACTCCCCCTGCCCCCTCTTAGATAAAAAGAGGGGGAATACCCTCTCTCACTGGTTTATTACCTCTAGAGAATGGGTCATTCAAAAAAGATCCATTTTTTTCTTACTAACAAAACAGTAATAACAGCTCCCACCAACGGCCCAATCACAATATATACATTTGTATAATCAATAACATTTAAAAGCACCGCAATGCCGTACAGGGCAAGCATCCCCCACAGAGCCCACTTTTTCCATTTTAAAAGAAATATCGCACAAACTAATCCAACAACCCGAGCTAAAAAGCTTCCCCAAATAACTAACGCCGCTGCAGAAAATACAACCCCCTTAAGTGGTTCTGTTTCAAAAAACAAATAAATAAACCGGCCTATTGAAAGCGTATATACTATCAACAAAAACAAAAGCCATAATGTAAGCAGCACTCCCCTTTCTTTTTCCTGGGTTAATATATATTTTTCTTTCTTTTTTGTTTTCATACATACAGTATAGCGAAAATAAAACGTTCTGAACATCGTTTTTATTGTTTGACTCTCAAAACAAATCATACTATAATCGCTAGTGCGAGTATGTCTCGTATGTAGGCTCACAATTAATACTGATCGCGAGTGTTGCCAGTCTTATTGCATAAGAATCCAGGTGGCACAATTGATCACACTACCCGAATGGCAGAACAAGACCAGGATTTTCTCGAAGCGGTTGTAAAAGCGTTGGTTGATCACCCAGAAAAGGTTGAGGCCACACGCACTGTTGACGAGATGGGGGTACTTTTAACCCTCAAAGTTGATCCACAAGATATGGGTCAAATTATTGGCCGATCAGGTCAGACCGCACGAAGCATTCGAACACTCCTTCGAGTTGTTGGTGCAAAAAATAATGCGCGTGTAAACCTTAAAATAGAGGAACCAGAAGGCGGCCGACCAATGCCAGCAGCGCCGAAAGAAGCTGCGCCTGCAGCTGAGGAAGAAATCGACACCAGCGCTATCGATGACCTTAAAATCTAGCAACTATTCTCGTTATTAAGAGAACAAAAAATCCGCGTATTGCGGATTTTTTAATTCTTGTTTTTTTTAC
>ENA-OREN01001508-OREN01001508.1-marine-metagenome-genome-assembly--contig:-NODE-1508-length-26931-cov-5.640575_pt1 | contig 26931 bp, 22 predicted proteins | sample MGYA00248624_ERZ508555 | MGnify/ENA primary metagenome ERZ508555 (study PRJEB26222, sample SAMN06267773) | marine metagenome | isolation source: Saanich Inlet, British Columbia, Canada | place...
ACGTTCCATCGTCAGCTGACCTATCTTTGCATGTAAATCTTTTACTTCTGTCTCGTGGTTTTTCTCTATTCTCTTTGTAGCACCAAATACATCTGCTGAACCTTCCAATAGTTGCTTTTTCCATTTCTGTATTTGAACTGGATTAAGCGTATATATCTCAGATAATTCTCCCATTGTCTTGTCACCTTTTATCGCTGATAAAGCTACTTTTGCTTTAAATGAGGCTGAATGGTTTCTACGTTTTTTACTCATTTCTATTATTCCTTTGCTATTTGTTGACGCAGAATTTATAACTTAACACGCTGTCCAGTTTTTGGGGTCCACTTCTCTGGTTATTTTTAACAAATAGATTTAAAACAATATTGTAACCAAAGGACCTATACGTAAGTTAAAGAATCCCATCCCAATATAAACCAAGCTTTATTAACTACTGGCTCGTTTTAAGCCACACCAATTATGCAGAACATTTGTTCCCAATAAATCTTGAAAGCAAAAATAAAATAATCATTTATTTTATTATACTATGACAATATGCCCAAATTATTATAATTGTATCTGTTATAAAAAAGGCCAATTACTAATATTTGAAATGGCAACCATACAATTTTTGTATATCCTAGCATCTGAGTTGAGAATGCAATAATTAAATAAAACAGACAAACTAAAATGTAAATCGATGGACTTTGCTCGATATTAACAAATTTTACTTTATTTATATGCTTTATTACTGCCTTAATACTATTATAAAATAATAGTAAGAGTAAAGAAAATCCAATAAGTCCCATTTCTAAAAGATACGAAATCCATCCAGAGTCAATAGTGCCTACCATCAAATTTTCACCTGAAATCTTAAATTGTTTAGTAACTCCATAATTGCCTGAACCATCAAAACAATCAGGTCCCATACCATATAATAAATGAAAAGGGTGTAGAAACCAAGCTTTTAAACCATACGAATAGTTTACGAATCTTTCATTTAAAGAAGACCAATGAAACAGTCTATTATACCAATAATAAATCTGGGTGTAAGATGAATTATAATAATCTAGATAATATAGGAAGACTATAGTAATAGATGCAAAAAGTAATGATAATAATAATGTTTTTTTTCTAACAATTTTTGATTTAAAAAAATAAAATATAAAAAAGGTAGTTAGTGCTCCAGCAATTGAGAAAATTGTTGTTTTATTTTGCAAAACTATTATTGCTATTAATAATATTATTAATGGAATAATTATTTTTATTTTTTTTCTATGGGGAGAAAAAATGAATTTAATTATTAAGATTATCGTTGATATTCCTAAAGCAAAATGAAATGTTGTATAATAATATCGTGGCTGGATTAAAAAGGTCGCTTGTGTATCGGGGCTTCTCCCTGCCAACACTCGATTATAAGATTGTTCAAATGCCGAAAGATCTATACCAATTATGAATGAATGCAATAACAACAATGAACCCAAAATAGTAGCTGCTACCCAAGCGTTTAATATTGCAGTCCATCCCTCTTCATCTACAGCAAAATTTTTTGTATAATAATAAACTATGATTAGTTGCCCCAGAAGTAAAATAGGTCTAGGGGTTACGAGGGTTTGACTGATGATTCCAAAAATTGTACTAAACAAAAACACAAATGGAATAAAAACCTCAAGTATCAATAATCCTCTGCTATTTATTATTATCTTCTTAGTCAAGAAAAGATAGATTGCTTGAGTCCCCAACAATAGAAAAAGAAAGTCAGATAACAATAGATGAATACTAAAAATATTTATAAAACCAGCAATAGGTGAAAGAAGGGTAAAAAATGGGATGGCAAGCAATGATGTCTTTGGGTTGATTAATATGAGAATAAATGATAGAATACCCACAGTTATTGTACTCATTGTCACATAATTTCTAGATATGTTTAATATTGTAAGACTAATGGGCAATAACCATAATAATATAAATATGCCAATTTTGTGATTTTTTCCTAATACTGTCATTTTGAGGTGGACCCCATAGCCTGAGCAGTTTTTTTACTATTTAAGGTGTAAAGTTCTGCGGGGTTTTTCATTAAGCAGCCAATTCCTTTATTGACCTGCTGTTCAAATATACTTGTTCCGGAGTTTTTCTTCCAAGAGCTTGATGTGTTCTTTCATGGTTGTAGAATCTAATCCATTCACCAATGCCTTCTCTGGCTTCTTTTGTTGTGTCATACGCATTGAGATAAACTTCTTCATGTGTCCGTTTTTATATTGCAAGATCACTTCTAGATTTTAAACGAATCCATAATCATAAATTGTTCAATTACAAAAAATTTAAAATATTTCTTAGTGAATAAAATCTTCTCATTTTTTTATTAAATATAAAACTTAATATTATCACAAATGTTAATATGAATATGCTTGATAAAAAATTATTTAGCCAATTTACTTGTGCAAAAATCAATACATAATCATTCCTTTGAAAATAATCAGAAACAATTAGAGCAAATATTATAGTAAACGAAAAATATATTACTTCTTTTCTTATATGAAATCGAGCATCTTTAAAAAAATTCTTTAGTGCTATTTTTATATAAAAATAATTTGTTATTAAAATCACTAATGCCAAACATAAAACACTACCGTTTTCACCATACATTTTTGCCACAAATAATAATATTGGTATCTGAAATATTGAAACAAATGAAATAAGTATATTTCTAGATTTTACTGAATCAACATAATCAGACATCATGGTAATTGTTGAAGAAATTGCATTGGTAAAAATGAGTATAGACATAATTTTAATTATGCTAATAGAATTGGGATTATTGGGGAATAAAACCATTTTTATGTAGGGAGACCCGATAAAACATATTGCACTAAGGAATAATGATAATGATACAACCTTTGATACCATATTCCAAAGAGCTGTCACTTTTGATACTCCTTTTACGACAATATCAGAAGCACGTACGGCTAAGGCATAGCCAATAACGCCATAAGGAAAATTTAATAGATCAATTATTTTTGAATAAGCGCCTATAATACCAACAAAATCAGCCCCAAATATTTTTCCGAATATAATGTTTGGTATCGAAGTCAAAGATCTGGTAGCGATACGCAACCAAAAAAAATCAATACTTTTATATATCAATATTTTGGGACTATAATCACTAGAGAGAGATTTCTGCTCAGTTAACTCATTATTTTCCCGCGGCCATTTCATACCAATAGAATAAAATAATATTAAAACTCCAACAATGAGAATTAATAATGTCAAAATAATATTTGACAAAGCAAGACCAAAGATAGTGGGTAAATAAGTGGCAACTAAAAACCAGAACAAAGATTGCATTAATGATTCAAGTATATCTAAAACAACAAGCAACTTAAAAGCCAGAAGTGATGTTAAAGCCGTTCTTATAAAATTTATAAATACCCTGAGCCAATTAGATATGACTAAGATTATTAATATTTCAATATCAAAGTTAATTGTTGAACTATAAAAAGTAATTAGATACGTAAATAATAAAAAAGGAATGAAACTTATTAGAGCAATGGAAATTTGAAATTTTAACCATTTCATTAGAACATATACTTCAGATACTGAATCTTGATCTCTTGCTGCAGCAATATCTTTGCCTGCCGCAGTTGTTGCACCGAAATCAACAAAACATTCCAGAATTGTAATAACAGCCGATAGATATACTACAACCCCTAATTGTGAAACACCAACAGCACGCACCATTAGAGGGTATGAAATCAGTTTCAAAGAAAAAGATAATATCTTAGGCAAGGAACTAATAGTTAATACATTTAGAATATAATTTTTATCATTCATTGACTAATTATTTAATAGTCCTACCTGTAAATTTCAAGTCAGTATAAGTAATAAATTCTTTTATATATTTTCTCCATTAATTTGGGTTGGTAAGCTCTATAATGTTATCCACAATTCTATCAATAGATCTACCATCTGTATAAGTAATAAAATCGTGAATGTATTTATCTCTGAAAATAGATTTACGTTCTGCTATTTCATTGCAATTATGAATGGATTTGACAAAATCATCTGGATTTTTACATAATATTGCAGAGGGTTGTCTCTCAACAGTCCCTTCACCCTTTAACTTTGAAATATCCCAAGCAGGTATCAAAAGCGGTTTTTGCATTATAATTGCAATGTCATTAGTGGTGGATACTTGACCAATTGCATATTCACTCCAAAACACCAACTTGTTAAGATCCATATTTTTAAATATTTGAACTCGTTTATTATTCTCAAAATAAAGTTTGATTGGCGTTTCATCCGTTGATGGGTGAAGTTTAATAACCAAATTCTTACCTGCATTTTCACATAATTTGGCTATTTCTTCTAAATGCTCAATCCTGGTTTCTGTTGTCCATTCATTTGCACCTTGCTCAACACTACCATCTTCTAAATAAACACAGTAGGGTCTATCAGTTGAAATAGAGTAAGTTTTTAAAAATAACAATTTATCTTCTTTGCCAAGAGAATTATTCATCAATTTAAATACCGAGTCAAGAGGTGGCTGACCAACTACTTTCACTCTATTTTCTGGATAACCGTATTCTTCAATAAAAAAGTGTTTGTAAATATTTCCCCAAACAAGAGCCAGATCACAATGGATTTCATTGGAAGGAGATGGGAACAAAACATAGCGATGTGGTTTTAAAAATAACTTAATTATTATAGAATATGGCTCAACCCTGAAAAGGAATCTCCAATTGTTTAATATTCCTGATGTAAAGTAATTAGGAATTGTGTATTTAATATATTTGCCTGCATATAACCACCGTTTCCTTATTAGTGCAGAGTTTGGCGTGCTCTTATATCGATTAACTTTTTTCTTTGCTATTGTTCTAATCCCATGCATTAAAAAACAAGATTTAATCCCAAGTGATCTAGCCGCAAGTATCACAGCCCTGTCGAATAGATAATTGGTTGTTAATATGAGAACTAAACCCGGATTTTCCCTCTTAAAAACTTTGTAAAAAAATCGCGTATTATAATATTTTATATCTCTGACCAGTACACCATCAATGTTTTCCTCTAAGGGTCTACCTTGATCATGCCCCCAAGAGCCTCTGTGAACAAGCAATGACTCCCAGCCAAGATCACGAAGTTTAGTGGCAATGGGACTAAAATTATGAATACCTTTTGTCCAAGAATCAATAAAAAGAATTTTCTTGTTTTTTTTCATAATACTTATTTCTCTGATTTATTGCTATTTATAATAAAATACAAAAAATTTATGCGGCATATATCTTTATTTTTGAATGAAATATATTTAGTCCTACACCAATTTTTAGCGTCTCATCCATCTCACTTGCAGAATACTGTAGCCTGAAAAAGCATGTGTTTTTCATTTCAGAATAAATGATAGATGGAATCATAGCGGCAACGGACATATCAACAATAAAATTCAGGGATTTATCCTTGTCCCCAACTATAAAAACACCTTCAGTATTTCCAAAACCATGACAGGCAGAAATGAGTGATGAATAAATATCGCCATGGGAAATATTCTGCCCTTTTAGATTAAACTTTTCAAGTGTAGAGCCACCATTATGTGTTGCTATATATAAACTTTCTCTATCCCAAACTTCCGGGTTAAATGTAAAATTGCAAGGTCGGATAATTTCTTTTTCAGAGCTATCTGCCTCAATATGTTTCTCAAATACTAATTTTTCATTTTCAAACTTAATTATTTGGTTAAATGAATAATCACCCCACTTTTGAATTGAACTAATCCCATCACCATTTTGATCAACACCCGGGTTAACCTTGCCCAAATCCGTTACTTTATGTTCACCGGGTCTTTCAATAACGGCATGACCAGAATAGTAATCCGCACCCAAAGAAATATCATCATAATAGCCATGATCAAGTGTGCCTAAAAGAGATTCTTCCCCAAATTTCTTTAAAATTAACTTCTGAATTGTTAAACCCTTATTTTTGTTCAATATAACTTTATAATTATCATTTTCTACAGTTATCCATTTTTTATCATCAATAACTTTTGGGCATTCAAAATATTTATTATTATTACTAATGTTGGATATTTCATTTTTTTTCAATAACAAATCCAATCTATTACAAAAATCATTCCATCGTTTTTCAGTTATGTGGGTCCGAAAATCACTGGACCATAAATAAGCTAATTCTTTCCAATCCACCGGATTATTGTTATCATTCTCAACAAATGAATTATATATCTTATAACATTTTGAATTGATGCCCAAATCATCTCGCCCGGTTAAAGCCCACCGATTGATATTATATTTTTCCTGCTTCTTCACTGGAATGGGTTGCCTAGGAGATTCAAGTACTAATTCTTTCCCACTATTTTCATTATTTATACTATTTAATACATTAGAAGGAAAAACAAATTCACACCAATCTTTCTGTTTTAAATATGTGTAAAGTTCATTGATTCTATCCCATTCAGAATTATCATCAAATTGGGCTTCTGTTTGGTATCGTCCGGGACGGTAGTCAAAGATCTCTACATCATTAGAGTATAATGGAAAAAATCTATCTGATTCACCAATATGGCTTTTGATATATTTAGCATATTCATCCAATTCATACTCACCATGAGCATAACGCTGATATTTTTGAAATGCAATGGAATCTGCCCATATAAGTGGAATAGTTTCACCATTTTTTCCTTTTGCTTTTTGTGGAAAATATCGCCATTCATTTTCCCATTCAGGATGAGCAGACCTTGGATTATTCCACTCCATAATGAGCCCCTCATAACCTGCATTAACATAGTGTTCAACGATACCACCTGAATAAGCCATTTCGTTGACTAATGCTATTTTTGGTATTGATCCACCCAATAGTTTTTTATAATGCTCTAATCCCAATTCTTGATTCCATTCATTGACTTTAGCAGGGACCAATGGCCCAATAATTTGTGAATACCCACTTCCTATAAATTCAATTTTATCATCCGAAATATATTGTGATAAAGAGACCACCCAATCTGGATCTAATTTATTGATAATCTCTAATGTGACTGCAGGTGCTTCAATGCCAATAGGGATTCCCATATCAGCCAATTTAAATAATGGCCAATAACATTTGCGGATGACTTCTTTTCTTGATATTTCTTCAATAGAAGAATACATGAGATTTAGATGGTGAAATGAGTATAGCTTTAGCAATGACTATACTAGATATAGAATGTTAAAATCATCCAAAATACATTCCACCATTTACATTAATTGTCTGTCCAGTTATATAAGTCGAACCATCAGAACAAAGGAATTCAACAACATTGGCAATTTCTTCAATAGTTCCTATTCTCCCAATTGGAATATTTTCAACTTTTTTTTTCCCTTCTACTGAATCTAATTCAGCACCAGACATATCAGTATTTGCCAAACCAATAGCAACGGCGTTAGATGTAATACCTTCTTTAGAGTATATCTTTGCAATGGATTGAGTAAGATTTATTAGAGAAGCTTTTGATGCAGCATAATGAACTTGATTATAGCCACCCCATTGACCACCGATTGAAGTAATATTAATTATCCTACCCCATTGATTTTTAATCATATCTGGCAAAGCCTCTTGTAAACAAATGAATGGACCTTGAAGATTCACTTTCAACATAAGTTCCCAGTCTCTGTCAGTAATCGTATTAAAAGGCTTTTCCTGTGAAATTGCTGCATTATTGATTAAAATGGAGACAGTACTCTGAAAATATTTTTTTATTTTTTCAAGTGTTAGAACTACACTCTCTCTATTCTCAATTGACATTTGAAATGATTTAACATTTCCGCCATTTTTATTTAATTGACTTTCTAAATCTTGGGCAAGTTTTTCTTTTTCATTAAATGTAAAAGCTACTTTATAGCCTTTTGCCGAAAGTTGTTTTACAATTCCATTGCCAATACCTCTGCTGCCGCCAGTAACCAAACATATTTTATTTTTCATCATCATCTCATATCCTCTCTAACAATTGATGCACGCTTTTGATAATTGCTTTATAATCAATACCATATTTTTTAGCTAATTCGTTTGGCTCACCCGATTCCCCAAATGAATCTCGTACTCCCACAAATTCCATAGGAACCGGATTGTGCTGTACCAGAACTTCTGCAACCGCACTACCAAGCCCACCTAAAATATTATGATCTTCAACCGTTATAATTCCTTTCGTTTCATTGGCACATTTAATCACCATAGCTGAATCAATTGGTTTAATTGTGGACATATTAACAATTCTTACAGAAATCCCATCCATTTCTAATATTTTTGCAGCTTCTAATGCACGGCCTGTTGTTACGCCACATCCCATAATAGTAATATCACTTCCATTTTTTAGAATTTTTGCTTTACCAATTTCAAATTGGTAATCCTCACCTAATATTCTTTGGGCATCACTTCTACCTGTCCTCATATAAACCGGACCTTCATAATCCAAGATAGCTTTAGTCGCTTGCTCAATTTCAAGAGGATCGCAAGGTGATAACACTACCATGTTTGGTATAGAACGATAACAGGCTAAATCCTCCAAACATTGAGCTGATGCACCATCAGGGCCAACATCTAAGCCGGGATGGCTCGCAACAATTTTTACATTCATATCTGCATAGCCGATGGATAATCTAGCCTGTTCAATTGATCTCAACATAAAAACTGCAAATGTAGTAACAACTGGAATTAACCCAGTGGCAGCCAAACCTCCAGCCATAGCCATCATATTTTGTTCTGCAATCCCACATTGGATAAATCGATCGGGAAATGTTTTTCTAAAATGATGCATCCCGGTACCTCCCGCAATATCTGCATCCAATACCACAACATTGGGATAATCTGGGGCTATTTTAGTTAATTCTTTTCCGCAGGCTTCTCGTAGTGAATCGCCACTACTGCCTAATAATACTGGTGCTTTACTCATTGATATATCCATTTATTTCTTCTTCTGTTGCTCCTAGCTCTAATAATGCCAGGGTTAAATCTTCTGTGCTTAATTTTAAGCTCCCATGCCATGCAGGGGAGCCTTCCATATAGGAAACGCCTTTCCCTTTAATCGTATGGGCAATAATAACAGTTGGTTTATTCCTTATGGTTGTTGCTTTGTCAAATGCTTTTCCGATTTCATCAAAATTATGTCCATCAATTTCTATTACATGCCAGTTAAATGCTTTCCACTTATCCGACAATGGTTCTAATCCCATAATATTTTCATTTAGATCATCGCTCTGCATTTTATTATAATCAATGACGGCACAAAGATTCTCCAAATGATGGTGCCCGGCAAACATGGCACCTTCCCATACTTCACCTTCTTGCAGTTCTCCATCACCAAGCATCACATAGACACGGTTATCAATATTCTGCATTTTTAACCCTTTCGCCTCACCAATGGCAAAAGAGAAACCTTGCCCTAGCGAGCCAGTGCTTGCTTCCACCCAAGGGGTTGCTCCACGATGGGTATGCCCTTGTAATTCATGGTCTAATTTCCTTAAACCATTCAAACGTGATTTTTCAATAATCCCAACTTCAGCTGCCACCGCATATAGAGCTGGTGCACAATGACCTTTTGAAAGAATAAACCGATCTCTTTCTTTTATTAAAAAATCTTTGGAGTCATATTTCATTTCTTTCATAAATAAGAATAAAATTATATCTATTGATGATAATACACCACCAGGGTGGCCCGATTCAGCATGAAAAATCATTTTAAGGCTATTAATTGAAACCATTCTAGCTATTTTTTTTATGTCCATAATTAATTTATTATTTCTTTATTTTATTTAGTTTTAGATAGTATCTATAATCACTCTTTTGGTTGCAAATATCGCTCTCTGCTCAGCCTCAAAAAAAGTTTTACCTATTGTGTGCACAAAACCTACTCTTTGAGTATGATTTTGAGGGGAATAGACTAGATCTCCAACTTTCACAGAAAGTTTTTTTTTTGTTATCCAATCGTACTGATCTAGTTCATTAAATCCTCTAATGCTAGTTATTTTCCCAGGTTTTGGGAAAAAATATCGGATACCCATTTTGTGAATATCCTGTGGAATAAGATCCTTTAGATTTAATTTTTGACCTAAAGATAACTTTATTGTTTGTTTAACAAGATCTACACCCCTTGCAAGGGGAATTTGATCTGTACATAAATAACCTCCACTCAACCTCAATGCACACTCAATTACTATTGGACCATCTTTTGTTAAAATAAAATCACCTTTTATTGTACCATTTACTAATCCTAAAGCATTAGCTGCTTTTTTTATAGTTTGTTCAATAAGATTAAATTCTTCTTCTTTTAAATCTGCGGGTAGAACTCCTCCATTTTCAATAATGAATGGGCTGTAAATATTTATAAGATCATAGTTCCTATGAGATATTGAGGCTGTATAACAATTCTCTTCATAGATAATGGATTCAGTACTTAATTGCATTCCTTCAATGTATTTTTCAGCTAGAACCCAATTATTTTCAGAGCTGTTAATAGAATGATTAAACGCCCACTGTTTATCTATCTCTTTTGTGATTCTCAAAACACCTCTTGCGCCTCTACCATCATTTGGTTTTATTACAATTGGATACCCCCAAAGTTTTATAAGTGTATCTATATCTTTGTATGAATATATTTTTTTAAATGGGGCAGTTGGTACGCCGTTTGCCTCAAAGCACTCTTTCATCTTTAGCTTATCAGATACAATTTCAGCAGATTTAATTTGTAGACTTGGTAATCCTAATGCTCTTGAGACTTTTGCAACAGTTAAAGGGACATCATTCGCTAATGTCATAACACCATTAATCTTTATTTTCTCATTAAATGATACAGCACACTTTACACTTTCACTAATATTTCTTGTACTAGCAGATATATAATGGTCTGCTAATGGTAATGATGGGGCATTAGGATTAATATCTAATCCAATAACAATTAAACCCATTTTTTTTGCTAACTGATAGGCATAAACCTGCTCAATACCTGCACCAATAATTAAAAGAACTTTCTTTTTTTTCATTTACAGGAGAGTCCTTTTAAGTCCCATTTATCGTTTATAGCTTTAACTATTGAATCAATATCTAAACCATATTTGGGATAAATAAAAGACCGTAATCCTTTTGCAACAAATTCATTCTGAAATCCAACTCGATGTAATTTATTATTTAATGAATTATCGCATACGAATTCAGCAATAGCAGAACCAAAACCTCCTCTTAACATATTTTCTTCTAAAGAGATTAAATATTTATAATTATTACATACATTCATTAGAGACTCCTCATTTAAAGGTGATATATCAACAATATTTTCAACCAAAGATGCTATATGCTTCTCTTCCCAAAGATATCTCTGCAATTCATATCCAAGTTTTTCTGTGTTCCCAATCGTAAGCAGAGCAAGGTTACAATCTTTTAATTTATTTAATTTATTATTTAACTTTATTTCTTCATCATTTGAGACTAAATCTGGGATAGTACCATAAGCATAAAGAATGATTGTTGGTCCATCCAAATTTTCATATGAATCTATTATTGTATTTTTTAAAGATGTAACCCCTGAAGGAAATTTTATTTTTAAATTTGGGAGTGGCGATAAGTATGATATATCCATTAATGAATGATGTACCTCATGATCTAATCCTCCTAATCCAGATCTAGTATCAAGAATTAAGACCGGCGAATTGTTAAGACATAATTCTTGAATCAATTGGTCATATGCCCGAGGTAAAAAAGCAGATTGAAAACAAAGGATTGGTTTTATATTTGATTTTAATGGTAAAGCACAAGCAAAAGCGACTGCATGCTGCTCAGCCATTGCAACATCTACAGTCTGATCTGGGTAATCATTAAAAATATCGACTAATCCACTAATTCCATTTGTTGCAGGTGAAATTATCATTGCATTTTTATCTTTTTTTAAAATCTCACGAATTGCCTGAGATGCTACACTATTTATAAATTTTCCTTTAGGCTGATTCCAATAATCATTCCCAGAAGTAATCGAACCATCTTCCTTGTTGTATGGAAAAGACCAATGATATTTCCAAGCATTGTCGTCTGGCCATGGCAAGCCATATCCTTTTATTGTTTTTAGATGTAAAATAGTCGGTCTATCAATAGATTTTAAATTTTGAAATAAATCAACCATTCCTTTAATATTATGCCCATTCTGTGGACCATAATAATCAAAGCCCATACTCTCAAAATAATTTTTTGGATTTGAAGATAACATCTCTTTTATCCCACCATTCCAATCATCAATTGCAATATTATTATCATTTATCACAATCAGCATTCTAACTTTCTCTGTTGCTATATGATTTAATGCTTCGGCAGATGAACCCTCAACTATAGAAGCATCGCCGATAACAGAAATAGTAATAGTCTCATCATTACTGTATCTTTTTGAAATTGCGACTCCAAGGCCAGTAGATAAGGATGTCCCAGCATGGCTTCCATTAACCAAATCATATTTACTTTCTGAGGGATTATGAAAGCCGCTCATTCCATTATGCTGCCTCATTGTTTTCAGGCCTTTCAATCTATCCGTTAACATTTTATGAGTATATACATTATGCCCAACATCAAATATCAAATCATCATTAGGAAAATCAAATACGTAGTGCAAACATAATGTAATATCTGAAATACCCATATTAACTCCAATATGTCCTCCTGTTTTAGAAACAATCTCTATCATGTCATTTCTAATCTCTTTTGAAAATGATATCAATTTATCAACATCTATTTTTTTTAAGTTTTCAACTTTGTACAGTGGATTCATTTTCCCCTCTTTTATTTAACTATTTTTATAGAATTATTTTCTTTTAAAACATCAAAATCTGGACAAAAGACACCTTTTACGTAACCATTTTCTCTCTCTTTTGCCATTCTAAATGCATCATTTATGTTATTAAATGAAAAAGCATGACTGACTAATTTTTCCATTGGATAAATATTCCTATTCATTTTATTCATTGCAATATTGAGATCTGTTTGGATATCTAATGATTGAGAAGGAAATGCAACTACAATTTCAGGGCCTCTATTAACTAAATAATGACCTAGGGAAAATGGTTCTTCAGAATAAAAACCTGTTAAAACTAATTTTGCTCTTTGTTTTGGTTTTAAAAGACTTGCCCCGAGTTGAAGGGCACTCATAGAGCCGGTTGTATCTATTACAATATCTAATCCTAAAAGCCATGGCTCACTTTCTCCTTCTAAATTTTCACCAATATGATTTCTAATAACCCAATATGGATCTTCTTTATTGGAGTTTATTGTAATATCCGCACCAATTGTTTTACCTATTTTCAATCTTGAGTCATGATGCCCAATCAAAATAATATTTCTAATTCCCATTGAAATAAGACTTGATATAATTAAGAAAGAAATAAATCCATCACCAATTATTGCAATCTTGCTATTAGGCGTTGGTTGAGATCTATTAATAATATTTTCAACACAAAGGACCGGTTCACCTAATGCATATTCAATATTGATACTTTCATTAATTCTACGCCAGTATTTTTCATGTTCAACTACATGAGTTGAAAAACCGCTCCTGGTATAAGGTATTCCCGAAACTCGATCACCTATCGAAATTGTTTTTACTTTTTTCCCTACATCTATTACCACACCAGAAACTTCATGACCTAGGAAACAAGGATATTTATTATACCTAAATGAGACACCAGGCTTTCCAATTGTTAATCCTTCGTAAACAGGGAATTCAGTAGGACACACCCCACAAACTGCAACTTTCACTAAAACATCATGACTCTTTATTTTATTCAATTCATACTTGGATTCTTTAAGGGTCTTTGGTCCGACTAATAATATTTCTCTTATTTCCATATATTTGAATTGTTTGAATTGTTGTATAAAAGTTTGATCATTAAATTAAGCCAATTTTTCAAGAAAATTCTAAGTTTTAAATCTCAATAAGATTCAATTACAATCTGTCTAAGTTCACCTCGAGTAAATTTCTTAACATGTTGGTTAAGTGGCCTAAACATATAGCTGATAGTATCATCAACAATTACATCTATCATTTCCTCACTCACACCATAATCTGATAATTTTCTAGGAAAATCAAATTGCGAGATGAATGATTCAATACTTTGCAAACCCTTTTCAATAAACCCATTTTGATTATGATCAATTGATGGATTAATAATTCTAACTATTTTAGAGAAACGATCTATATCGACAGGCAAAGTATGCCTTAGTACAGACAACATATAGATACTTACCGATATGCCATGAGGCGTACCTATTCTAGCATCAGTCGGATGAACTAAAGCATGACCTACGGTAGTACCAGCTAGTGAAATAGCAATGCCACCAAGAGTAGCACCATAAGCAACTCCAGCTCTTGCTTGAAGATTACTTCCATCTTGATAAGCCTTTGGTAAGCTTTTTACTATCCACTTCATTCCCTCAATACAAATCATATCCGAGAATGAAGTTCGGTTTGTTTTATTGAAATAGGACTCTAATGAATGCGAAAAAGCATCAATTCCAGTAATAGCTGTCCACTTTTTTGGTAAACCTAACATTAGTTCCGGATCTACTATAGCAATTTTCGGATAAATAGATGGATCTTTAATGGTTCCCTCTTGAATAGTATCTGGATTAATAATAACAGCATATGGTGTAACCTCAGACCCTGTTCCTGAAGTCGTTGGAACAGCAATCACAGGAAGTACTTTTTGGGGGTAAATTGTATCGGGTGGTTTACTGGATAAATTTACATAGCTCCAAGCATCATTTTCATGGGTTGCACAGATAGCCAAAGCTTTCGCAAAATCAATACAACTACCACCTCCGAAGCCAACAATCACATCATATCCACCTTTCCGAATTAATTCCACCGCATCATTGAAATCATTTTTTTTTGGTTCAGGCTTAACATCGCTAAAAAGTGTATACTCAATAGATTCTCTCTCAAAACCATATTTAGCGTTATCTAATAAACCGAGTGTTTCAAGCTCTTGCATAGTAACGATAAATACTTTTTTACCATATAACCCGCAAAACTTGGCTAGCTCATTGCTTTTACCATTACCAAATTCTACACGTACAGGATGATCCAATGTGAAGTTCATTTTATCATACGTTTTCTTTTTCTTATCAATATTATACACTTTTCCATTCTTCTCTTTCATCAGGAAAACCTTCTAAATACTAAGATTAAAGATTTCTTAACTAAATCACCCAAAACTAATAGCTTCTTTTGCTCTTTTCAACTCATCTTTCACTAAGTCTAAATATGTCCCTTTTCCAAAAACATAGCCAATTACATCCGAATTATCTCGATAACTATTTTTTGATGAAAACTCATTTAACAATAATATATCAATCCCCTGAATACTTCTAATCCCATTGATCCTTGAAAAAGTTCTCTTAGGATGCTCTATGGCTTCATATACAGCTAATTTATTAGATACATCTCTAGTTCGCATGGTTGCAGTAACACCCGTAAGTATATCAAGGATATATGTAAGATGGTCTTGCTTATCAACCATTGAAGATAAAAATAGGCTACCCTTTGGTCCATGTAGCCTTGGTGCCATTTCCAATATTTGAAAGCCACTTTGAGTTAAAACTAAATCTGACTTAACTGGTCCCCATTTTATTCCCAACGAGAGAGCAGCGTTTTTAGTTAATGTATATGCTTCTTTAATAAGTTTATTGTTTAGTTGACTAGGGTACACAGCTCCGGTTTCCACAGGAAAATCTTTATCAAAAAACCGGTCAAAGCATCCTAAAGGAATGAATTTCCCATTAGAATCAAATACTGCATTCACATCATGCATTGCACCATCGACTAATTCTTCCATTAATAATTCTTGATTATTTTTCTCAAGAAATAATTTATCTATATCTTCTTCTGAAACAATTTTGCAGGCACCAATCCCGCCAAAACCCACCAATGGTTTGACAAAAGCCTTTTTATTAAGTTCATTGAATAACAGCTTTGCTTCTTTAACTGTTCTTACTACCCTACCTATTGGTGTAGATATTTGGTCCCTTGTCCAAATATTTTTACATATAGCCTTATTCTGACATGCTACAGCACTCATTAATGAAACGCCCGGAAGAGAACAGGCTTGAGCAACTGCGGCTACAGATGTGACTAATTCTGTGAGCGTAAAAACACCTAGAATATTCAACTTTTCTTTATTTAGTAAAGTATATGCAATTAATCCCTCAATATCCCGTCCATCAATTTTCGCATTATAATCAGCATAGGGAAGACAAGGTGCATCTTTATTTCTATCAGTGACAATGACCTTATAACCTACAGATTGAGCAATCTCTACTGCTTTTACCTCCTGGATGCCACCACCTATCATCATGACTGTTTTTTGTTTATTACTCATTCTATATTAAATATTAAATTTTGTTTATAGTCAAAATGTATTTTATCCTTTGTAATTATCCATCCAAGAGTATCAGCAATAGAATCAGGCGGTTTTACATGACTCCCGTTTGGTTTTTCCCATTCTATAATTCCATCATATTTATTTGCTTCTTCGCTATTTATATTCAATCGTCCTTCATTTGGTGCAAACAAAAAGGAAAAATATAAATTTTCTACCTTGTGAATTTTATCAGAATCGATTTTCTGTCCCGTTATAATCTTAATTATTAACTCATAAACATCAATCTCCGCATAGTATAACATCCGATCAATTTTACAATCTAGCAATACCCCACATTCCAGAACCATTGGACCATGACCTGTAAGTATAATATCTGCACTAAAAAATGAATTTGAAATATTCATCGCTTTTACAGCCTTTATCGCAGTTTCTTTAATCGATGCAAATGCCTTCTGTAGTTCTCCATCTTCATTTGCTATTTCCCCCATGGAAAATCCACACATGGTAAAATTGAATTCAGGACCTAAATTAAATTTCTCGGATACCGATAAAATAACAGGTTTATCGCCTGCTACAATACCATCAACACTGAACTCCCGACCTGTATAATATTTTTCTAGAATCACTTTTGAATCATGAGAATTTTCTTTAGCAATCTCAAATTGCTTTGAAATATCAGAATCTTGATCAATTAAATTAACACCCTTCGAACCTTGGCTGCCATTAGATGGTTTAATTATTAATCTATCACTTGTTCCTTTTGTGAAAATTATCGCTTCAGTTTGATTATCCGTTACAATCCATTCTGGTGTGGGAATACCATTATTAGAAAAACATTCCTTCATAAGTACTTTATCAATTGTTAACCTCACCGATTCAGTTGAAAAAGAAGGTAGGTTTAATTTTTCACATATTTTGGATACAGCCATTAATGGTTCAGTAGATGAGCTGTATGTCATAATACCAGCTATATTTTTTTTTTCATTTAATTCACAACATTTGGAAATAATTTTATCTTCATCATGTGTGCTAATCTTGCAGAAACTGTCAGAAATTTTTGCGCCTTTACAGTTTTTATCCCCGTCAAATACAACAGTTTTATATCCTATTTTTTTTGAAGCTTTAATAAATGGGACATGCGATTGGCTGCCACCAACTATTATCATGCTATTTTTATCACTAATCATATAGTTTAATTACTTTGACACCATTTTGAATCAATGGTGTTAAACTTTTATATATCTCGTTTTCGGAATCAAAGGAAGAAATAATTATTGTATCACTCTCTTTAAAATCTACTGCATTTTTCTTATAACAAGTCAAACTTCCAATTTTCTTTTCCCATTTAGTTGGACTGGAATCTAATAGTCCAAGAATATTAAGGTATTGTTTTAAATCGGTAAACGCTAATAATTGGGATGTATGAATACCGGCTCCATAAATGTAGGCTGATGAACCTCTTATGACTCTATCTTTGATTTTTTTTTCGGTGTTTTTCCAAGATTGTTTTTCTTTATTAACATAAGCGGTTAATAATTCATTAGCTCTTATATAATCATTACAATTTATTATTTTAAAATTGTTATTTTTTCTTGCAATCACAGTTATTACAGGATATTCACTATGGTTAAAAATTTTTCCTGAAAATAATGGCTCATAACCTGATTTTGTAATTGTTTCAATTATAGTGCCTTCAGAGAAATAATTTAAATGTTCAAGTGTAAGCATTCCCGGTGGAAAACAATCATTTCTTTCAAATAAAGGAACTTCAACAATAATCCAATCTCCATCATTTTGCAATCCATTACATTTAATTAAGTTCTCAACAGGATTGAATAAATGCTCTAAGACATGTGTGAGAATAATTAAATTATATTTGTTTGTTTTATCTTCATAATCTTCAATTATACTTACTATCGTGTCAATATTATACAAGTTTTTTGCTATGTCGTGACTAGCTACACTTGGATCAATACCCGTAACAGAAGTAGCACCAGCATCTCTAAATCTTTTTAAGGTATAGCCATCTGAACAGCCCACTTGAAAAACGCTTTTGGGAACATATCCAATTATATCGATAGTCGTATTGATTAATCTATCCAGGCCCTTAACTTTTGTAGTTGAAGGATCACCTTGCCGGCCGGGATTAATATATGTTGCTGTTTCTTTATAATAGGTATTGACTTGATTTGGCGTTGGTGATGGTGACTGCATTACAAGCCCGCTTTCAGGACAAATTCCAAAACCAATTTGATGTGTTCCGATTGCAGGCAAATCCCATTCTTGAATAGATATTTGCTCTAGTTTTATATCTCGCAAGAAACTTTTCCTAATCATATTAGATTTTCGCCTGTCCAATAATTATTAATTCTCTTCCAAGGCCTAAATCAGAAATATTTTTATATAATTTTCGTCGTATTTCATCATTGCCTGTTTTGTACATTGTCATTTCAAATTGTTTTCTTTTACTATGTATTTCTTTACCTATTTTATTATTACCAATATAGTTATCGCCCATAAGTAGAAATAATTCTAATGGAAAAGTCGATGTTTGTTCTAAAATATTAAATCCGTTTTCTTTTAATAATTTTGATATAGATGAAAAATTGAAGTAATTAATATGTTCGGGGGGGGAAATCCACCATTGGTCAGTTTTACCACTTTTCATAAATGCTTCCTGCAATGGATTAAAATCATTTGGGCTAACAATGCATAGGAGTCCTCCTGGATTAAGCATCCTCATCCCAAGATTTATCATGTTCACCGGATCAGGTAGATGTTCAATAACTTCATGCATATGTACAACGTCATATTTCCCAAGTTTCTGGTAGTTTTTTTGATCCAGATATTCATTAATTATTTCGAGACCATGTTTCATCGAATAATCACAAGATTCTAACGAAGGTTCAACACCAACGGTTTTCCATCCTCGAGCCTTACCATATTTGAGAAAATATCCCAGACCACTTCCAATATCTAAAATTGATTTATTTTGTTTTGTTATGTATTTTTCAAGTAAATCATATTTTTCATTGTAGATTATTTCCCACCAAGGAATATCTTTTTCAATTTTGTTATAGAAACCGGCTGGTCTATTTTTCACAAAATCTTTTCTATAATAATTTTCTAGAAATTCTTCACTTGGAATTGGGACAACATGCTTAAATCCACATAATGAACAATCGATCACATCATATTCATTTTTGGATCCATGATAAGATCCACTATGAATTTTTCCACTATTGTCTTTCCATTCTTTATTCATTTTTTATCCTAAAATTAATAATGATATTTTATTTAAATCTGAAATTGTTAATAATCCTGCAAGATTGGACATTTCCTTCACTTTATTTTGTTCTTTTAAATGAAATTGAACGGATTTTATAAATTTTTGCTTGCTTAATTTTGAATATTCGCCCATTGAAACTCCAATGCCCTCATTAATAAATAACTTTGATGATTCGTTATGATCATGCGATAGACATAAGAAAATTGTTGGTACTTTCAGTGCTGCTAACTCATAAGCTGTCTGCCCAAATGAAATAATAGAAAAATCGGATTGAGACATTATTTTTGCAATATCTTTAGGGTTTTGTAATAATTCAAATTCGAAATGAACTTCTTCTAAAGTTTTTTTCAGATTTTTTAGATATGGATATCCGGAACCAACTATTATTGTTACTTTAAATTTTTCAATTATTCGATCCAAGGAATTAATAACAAATTCTGTCATATTTTTTCCATCAGTAGCTCCCATAGATACGAGAATATTCGGTATTGAGTTTTTTGGTTTTGGATATTGTTTCAAAAATTCTTTTCTCAATAGCACATATTCCCATCCAACATATAACTCACCTTCAAATCCATCCCAATTTAATTTCTCTAATTGAGGTACTGGTGGATAAAAAGCTAAATCCGCTTCCAACCGTTTATCTTCCGGGTCGTCTATAGTTACCACTTTAATTCCGGTCTTTTTTTTTATCAATTTTAGCTGTTCTTTTGTCAACCCGTCACGCATATCCATAATTAATATTTTAGATTGGGTTTGGGAGATACAATCAAAAAACCAATCTACATAATCAAATGATTGTTCATTCGCTTCAATGACCGGATATGATTTTTTTACTCTATTTATTCCCAATTCAGATTTACGCATTGCAAAGTGAATTTTACAACCATGATTTTCTTTTAGATGATCTGCCAACGCCAAACAGCGAATCACATGCCCCATGCCTATTTTAATAGACCCGTCACAACGGAAAAGGATATTCACTCTTTTGTTAGCCTATGTAACCCCGTATGTGCAACTGGCGTTACTAATAACTCATCAATGGGTTTTGTTGCTATATTAAAAAATACTTCATCAACTGCATTTTGGTACTTACTCACATCATCTGTTGAATGCGCATAAGATGGTTTAAATTGTCTGAAACCTAAAAATCCTCTTTTCAACATCTCTATTGTAAACACCGTCATCATGGTTTGATTATTTTCCGCCAAAAATGAAAAGGCAGCAAGTGTAGGCAAACCAGATACATTAATATTTATCTTATGCTTTTCAGAGTTTGTCAACCAAACCTTTTTTACAGCATCCCCAATATTGATGATATGTTCTGCAACGTTTTCATGGATATACTTTTTTATGGTAGCAATTGCCGCGGCCGGTCCAATTCTTTCTGTCCAGTTTGTGCTGGAAATAAAAGTAGATTGTGCAGAACTCATCACTTTTTCAGTACCGATAATTGACGCCATAGCATATCCATTTGCTATGGATTTTGCAAAAACTGCAATATCCGGATTGACGCCATAATTTAAATGAATTCCACCGGCACACATTCTAAAACCACTGGTTATTTCATCAAAAATCAATACAGCACCAATATTTTTAGCAAATGTTTTTAATAACACCAAATAATCTTTAGGCGCATCTTCACCTCGGGCAGGCTCAACTATAATGGCGGCTATTTCTTTTTCAATACCATCCGCTTTAAATTTTAATTCATCTATATCATTAAAATGAAAAGGTATTGCAGTATCTTTTAATCCTCGCGGAACTCCGTTTGGGTCAAGCCCTGGCATGAGTTGTCCATCTAAAGCATCGGTATCTCCTAGATTAGATGCCAAATACCAATCTGACCAGCCATGATAACCACTAAATAAAACTTTATCTCTTTTTGTGTGAGCCCTAGCAATTCGTATGGCAACTGCACACGCTTCTCCACCACTTCGGGTATATCTCACCATTTCTGCCCAAGGATGTAACTCTATGAGTAAATCAGCTAATTCTACTTCTTCTTGACAATTTAAAGACGATGAACTTCCATTTTTAATGGCCTCCATAACCGCATTATCTACATCATCATCTGCATAGCCAAGGATGTTTGCACCAATCCCCATAATGGACATATCAATATATTCATTATGGTCCAAGTCCCAAACCTTGCACCCTTTTGCTTTGGAATAGTAGGCCGGCCAAACATTCGGTGCAAACATTTCAGGCCTTTTTGATAATAATTGAGTACCGCCAGGGATGAGCCTTTTAGCTCTTTGGTATAGTAATTGACCGGCACTCTTTTTCATTTTATCAATTCCAAAATTCTTCATAGCCCTCTTGACCAATTAAATGTTTATTAGTCATAACATCAGGATTATTTTCTAATAATTCTAAAATGTCTTGCAAGTCAAAATGCGAATTGTTTGGATAAAGCATATCATAAATCCAATTGACAAAATCAAAATCTTCTTTATTATCTACAGTTAGACGTAAATCTGAATAATCAACATCAGAGTAAAGTGAACCCTGTTTATAACTTTTGTTATTTTGCCAAATAAATGGTGTTACATGCTCACGTTGAAGAATGGTGTTTGCTTTATTATTTACTTCTGAAAGAATTTTAAAAGAAAAAATTTCAGCATCAAGTCCATCGGGAAAACGATTGATATTTTTCTCTTTAGCAACCCCGGCGCCACACGCCACACCACAAAAGTCAAATTGATCATTGAAATATAATTGAATTAATTTGCTAATAGTTAGTGGATCGACTAGGGGACAATCGCCTGTAATTCGGATAACATATTGAGCATCCATCATTTTTGCAGCACTATAAAACCGATTTAACACATCTGTTTCTGATCCTCGAAAACATGCAATGCCATAATTTTTTGCCATTTCGTAAACTTGATCATCTGAAGGTAAATCGCTAGTAGCAATGACAACTTCATCAATCTCATCAACACTTTTTAAACGGCTGACAATATGCCATAACATTGGCATTCCTTGAATAGATTTCAATATTTTACCTGGTAACCGAGTTGATCCCATTCGAGCTTGTACTATCGCAACAATATTAGGCTTTAATTCCATAAGGATGGATTTAGAAATTTTTCAGGAAATACAGGCAGGTTTAACCACCATTCATCAGAAATCTTATTATCAATGTTAATTTTTTCTAATATTTTTAAATTCTCCCAAAGCTGATTAGAGCTATCTAATCCCATAATGATTACATTATTCCCAGGGACATTTGTTAAAATACCGAAAGCTAATTCTAAAGGAGAAAAGGGTGTTTCTTGAACTAAATCATTAAACTCTTTGAGATAGGTTTTTGCCCAATCCATTTTTCGACTCATAAGTTCGTTTTCATTCAAAAAAATTAGACCCTGCAAAAAAATGGATCTAAAAAATAACTGAATATTATTTTCTTCGGCTTTTTCAAATATACCTTTGTCAAACCATCGCTTATCAAGAATATTAAACGGTATCTGTAAAATATCTACTTCAGTCTGTTTTATTACACTCAATGCTTCTTCAGGTGTATAAACAGATACACCGGCTTTAATTACCAGTTCTTCATTTTTAAGTATTTCAATTGCAGTTAGAAACGAATCTGATTTAATTGCTTCAACTCTATGTCCAAGAAAACCGTATAATGAGCCCACATTTAATTTTTCCAAACTGGATTTGACAGACTCAATGATAATTGCAGAACTACTTTCTTGTAGATCTGGAGCCAATTTTGAAATCATTCTAATATTATGAACATCTGGAAGCTTACTCACAGCTTTCCCCAATATAGTCTCACTTTCTCCATAAGACTGTGCCGTGTCGAAATACCGAATATTAGATTCAACTGCAAATTCTACAATCCTATCAATTTCATCTTGCTTCGGTTTGCCAGATTGATTCGCTATACCATAGTCCATGCCGAATTGTGCTGTTCCAATACAATATTCAGCCATTGAAAGATTTTCGAACCTTTGTCAACGGTCGTAACCCATCAGAGGGATCAGCACGCCATTCACGGTCGGGCAATTCTGAAGTGGATGGCTTAAATATTTCTTCCCCATCAGCTTCCAAACCCAAATTTACATTTGTAATAACTTCAGATATTTGATCAGGTAGCCAACAATGTCCAGACTGATACTCTTCCCCTTTTCCATCCAAATCCAAATGGAATTCAATAAAGTTTACATTATACTTATGGATAGCTCTGTACATTACTGCAGAAGAAACTGTATGATCACTGTATCCTACTTTTATCTCAATGCGATTTTGACTATCAATTGTTTTAACCATTTCTTTTAAAGATTTAATTCCCGCCAAATTTGCATCTACTATAGGAGTAGGATAGGCGCTATTGCAGTGCAGTACAGTTATATCTTTTGTCTGAGTTTTCAAAAGACATTTCAGTGCATTTTCAACTTCTTCCAATACCGCCATTCCTGTAGAAAAAATGATAGGTTTACCGGTATTGCCGCATTTCTCAAATAGGTCATTCCATAATAATTCATAAGAAGCTATTTTATAAAAATCAACGTATGGCTCTAAAATATCAACTGCCTCAAGATAAAATGGTGTACAACTAAAGGAGAGCCCTAAAGAATGTGATAAATCAGCTAATTCGGGAATGTACTCAACGGGAAGTTCCCATTCTTTTCTTTTACGGTGAGTATCGCTTTTTTCAAGAATTCCAGGTGCAAACAATTCATTAATTTTAAATAATTGAAATTTAACACCTGTACACCCCACCTCTTTTGATGCATGAATAAATTCTTTCATTCTAGATAAATCACTGTTATGATTAGATGAGACTTCTGCGATAAACTCAACCTTATTCATAAAACTTTTTAACAAGTGATATAACTTGTTCTTGTTCCGAATCTTTTAATGTTTGATAAAGTGGGAGTGAAAGAGCATTATCATAATATTTTTCTGATTCCGGGAAATCACCTCGACCATACCCATATTTATTTTTATAATATGGCTGTAGATGAATTGGAATATAATGGACCTGTGTATTTACATCATTTTCTTTTAAAAATTGATACAACTCAGCCCGTTTTTCACATTGAATGATGTAAAGATGATATGAATATTCACCATTTTTATCGGGATGTTTTTGTGGTATTAACTGCTCAACATTTTTGAAAGCTTTATCATAATTAGAAACTATTTTTCTTCTTTTCTTAACCCATTCATCATTTTTCTTTAATTGCTCAATTCCCAATGATGCTTGGATATCTGTCATTCGATAGTTAAATCCCAGCTCTTGCATTTCATAATACCAACCACCATGATTTTCTTTTAATAATTCTTTGTCTTTAGTCATCCCATGGGTACGAAGGGTTAATAATTTTTTATAGATATCTTTATTATTGGTCGTAATTGCACCGCCTTCTCCTGTAGTAATTTGTTTCACCGGGTGAAAACTGAAAATTGTCATGTCCGAATGAGAGCAATCCCCAACTGTGTGCATTTTATCATTTTTATCTGACCATTGTCCCCCTAAAGCATGACAGGCATCTTCGATAATCCATAAACTATATTGATCAGCGATTATTTTTAAGGTTTCCATGTCGCATACCACACCACCTAAATGGACAGGAATTAACCCTTTGAAACCGATCTCTCCTTTTGCTAACTCAATCACTTTATCAGGATTTAACGTAAAATACTTATCAACTATATCGGCGAAAATTGGATGCCCGCCAGAATATATAACAGAATTAGCAGTGGCCAGAAATGTGACAGGGGTTGTAATTACATTTGTTGTAGCGTCTGTTCCAACAGCAAGATTCGCCAGATGGAGCGCAGCTGTCCCATTACATACAGCCACAGCATATTTCGAACCACAATAGTCAGCAAGTGCATGTTCAAATTCTTCGACTTTAGGACCCTGTGTAAGCCATTCAGAATTCAAAGTATCCGTAACTGCCGTTATATCTTTATTATCAATTGCCTGTTTACCGTAATTGATCATATTGTTTTTATTAAATTTCTTAATTCTTCAACAGTTAAAAAGTGATTATTCGTTTTACTATTATAATTAAAACCATCTGGGCATGGTTTCCCAATATTCCCATTACTTTGGTTTAGGAATTTCTTTTTACTCCATAATTTTATTGATGGTACAATTACATAATAATCATCAAATTCTATTGTATTCATAGCATCAGATTCGGTTATCATTTCTTCATGTAATTTTTCACCAGGACGGATACCAACTACTTTTTGTTCGCATTCAGGAGCAATAGCTTTTGCAATATCTAAAATATTATAACTTGGAATTTTAGGTACAAATAGTTCACCTCCCCACATTCTTTCAAAGTTTTTTAGCACAAAATCAACACCTTCTTGTAGGGTAATATTAAAACGAGTCATTCGTTCATCCGTTATCGGTAATACACCACTTTTTTTCATTTCGTTGAAAAAGGGTATTACAGAGCCTCTGCTTCCCAATACATTTCCATACCGCACAACTGAAAATTTTATATTTTGTGTCCCTCGATAATTATTTGCGGTAATAAACAATTTATCAGAAGTTAGTTTTGTAGCCCCATATAAATTTATTGGCGCCGCTGCCTTATCCGTACTCAATGCTATTACCTTTTTTACTCCATTTTTAAAGGCTGCATCTATCACATTTTGCCCGCCTAATACATTGGTCTTCACTGCTTCAAAAGGATTGTATTCCGTGGCTGGAACTTGTTTTAGTGCAGCTGCGTGAACAACATAATCAACACCACTCATGGCCATTTTTATCCGTCCCAAATCACGAACATCACCAATAAAAAATCGTAGAATATCATTTTTCCCACCAATATAATTTCTAAAAAAAGAATTATTCTGCATTTCATATTGCTTGAGCTCATCTCTACTATAAACGATTACTTTTTCAGGGTTATATCTGTCTAATATGGTTTTAATGAACTTTTTACCAAAAGACCCCGTGCCACCAGTAACTAATATTGTTTTATCATTTAGCATAATTATCCCTCATTATTTCTGAAAATTCTATCTTTTTAAATTATTCTGATACCATACATAAGATTTTTTGATACCTTTTTGAAGTGATATTTTCGAAAACCACCCCAACTTGAAAGTTGAAAGTTGGAAAGTTGAAAGTTTGAAAGTTGAAAGTTTGAAAGTTTGAAAGTTGAAAGTGAGAAAGTTTGAAAGTGAGAAAGTTTGAAAGTTGAAAGTTGAATAATTATAGCTTATGCGATCTTTTCCGCTTAATCCACTCTTTGAAAAATGGGTCTTCAATATCATATTTTCCATCATTAT
>ENA-OREN01001513-OREN01001513.1-marine-metagenome-genome-assembly--contig:-NODE-1513-length-26860-cov-4.966807_pt1 | contig 26860 bp, 30 predicted proteins | sample MGYA00248624_ERZ508555 | MGnify/ENA primary metagenome ERZ508555 (study PRJEB26222, sample SAMN06267773) | marine metagenome | isolation source: Saanich Inlet, British Columbia, Canada | place...
AAAATTGAAAATAAAACTGAAAGGACCTCAGCCATAAAATCCTTACGCAATAAAATTTCGGAAGAAAACATTAATTCAGAAAAAACAAATTCACATATTGTATCAGATGCTGTTGAAAAGGCAGAGAAGAAAATAATAAGACAATATCTTGAAACAGAAGAAGAACGAACTGATAAAAGGAACTTTAATGAGATTAGGACTATAACAAGTGAAGCATCATTATTGCCGACCACACATGGTTCTGCGCTTTTCACACGAGGAGAAACTCAGGCAATAGCTATTACTACATTAGGTGGCGCAACTGACTCTCAATTGGTTGATGACCCCGAAGACCAGACGGTTGACGAGGTATCTGACGACCAACTTGACGACACAGAAGTGGACCTTGACGACGATGCCGAGGGTGCAGAAGTTCTGAGTGAAGACGCAGAACACTGGAAGGCACAGGCTGAAGAAGCCGAGAACCTGCGAAGTGAGATGCAGGGAGATTACACCCGAAAAACGCAAGTCCTAGCACAACAACGTAAGCAACTTGAATCAGACGCAGCATTGAATTCTGGGGTTCTCCAGACATACGTGAACAACGCAGAGCAGTACCTGTCTCGTTGGTCAAACGTAAACTGGCAACAACTTCAGCAGACATTAGATCCGGCCCAATACCAACAGAGAGTTTCTGAGTATCGGCAAGCGGTGGCGTTAAAAGACAAGGCATTGGGGCAGCATCAGGGATTCGTTAGCCAGGCATCAGAGATGCTTGAACGGCAGAAGACCAGCGAGGCTGAACTATCGAGAGATATCCTGAAAGGGACGATACCGGGTTGGGGCAATGAGCTATACGGGCAGTTGGCAGAACATGCGACCAAGGAACTGGAACTGACTTCGGACGAGTTTAGCGACATCACTGATCACCGAATAATTCGGCTGATTTATAAAGACTTCGCTAGTCGAGATCCAAAGAGGCTCCAGAATATTCGTAAGAAAAGTTCGCGCACTAAATCTCAGACTCGCAACGTACAACGGCGTAGCTCCGAGGGGAAGTTTAGGACAGCGAAGCAAGACCATCAGGAGAGACCTGGTGACCGCAACGCTTCTGTTAACTACTTCAGAGAGAAACTCCAACGAGAACGGGAAGGTGGGCAAAATCGGAGATAAAAGCTCATGGCTTTCGGAACGTATACACAGTTAAGACAGAAGGAAGATGTTGAAGATAGCATCTATGTAATTTCACCCGTTGATAATCCCGTTGCTAGTATGTCACGCACACTTCGTGCGACAGGCAAGCTGCACGAGTGGACCAGCGATGTACTGCAGGCGGCAGGTGTTAACGCCGCATTGGAAGGGGCTGACGCTCCTGCTGACAGTTCGGCTGCAGTGACTGAGTTGCAAAACTATTGTCAGATAATGACAAAAGCGGCTCAAATTACTGGGACACTCGAAACCGTAGATAAGTACGGCAGAGATTCAGAAATGGCCTACCAGCTTGAACTTCGTTATGGCGAGATGGCTAACGACGAAGAGATGGCGATTGTCGGCGCACCAGGCGGTGCTCGTCAGGTTGCTGCTGCTGGTGCTGTTGGTGTCGCTCGTAAGATGGCGTCACTACAGAGTCAGCTTGACGCTAGTGTGATCAAGTACGCTACTGCTAACCGTTTGGTTGGTGGTGTGGCTATCACAACAGTGGCGCAGCTTGAGCAGTGTTTGCTTGACGCTCACCTGGCAACGTATGAGGCGGGTGGTAACCCATCCTACCTGTTTACGAATCCGGCTACCGCTGGTTACATCAGTTCATTCGCTTACCAGAGTGGTAGGACGCGTGATCTGCGTAACGAGAAGACTTTCATGAATGTCATTGACCTTTATGTAAGTTACTACGGAGAGTTGGATGTAGTTCTCGACAGAAACCAGGACGTTACGACGAACTGCTACCTGTTGTTGGACTTCGATTATCTCGCGACACCAGTGCTGCGGCCTACGGTTGATTACCCAACCGCCAAGACCGGCGATGCTGAGAATCGTCAGATAATTCGTGAATCAACCTTCGCTGTCTTGAACACCAAGGCGCATGCGATGGTAGACGCGATCCCGACTGGCTTAACGTAAGCCAAACTGAGGGGGTGGAAACGCCCCCTTTTTTAATTTGTTGGAGTATGTATGGAAGTTCGGCTCACTAAATCTGTTGGGGATTACTGTCGTGGTTTCGCGACTGAGGACGGTAAAAATTACAGGGTTGAGCGGCAAGAGACTGCGCCGACACTTGACCACGTTAGATTCCTGAATGATAAGGTTAACTCTGCGCCCAAGTCTGGGAACCAGAATGAGTGGTCCTACATTGGATCCATCCCAAAACTGGTGCTGTCAGATTGGCTCAAAAAGAATCACTACACCTGGGATCAGTACGCCAGGAATGAAGACTTCGCCAAGGAAAAGTTTCTCAAGTGGATGCGCTCAGAGGCGCCTAAGTTGCTTGCGCCAAAAAAGAAGGCATCACAAATATTAATGCCGAGGTAACACGATGGCTATCGTTTCAGACATTGGCACTTTAAAGACAGAAATAGGCGCGTACCTGTACGACAGGACCGACCTCACGGCGCAGATACCTAACTTTATCAGCATGGCGCAGAAGCGTCTGTTCAGGGTGCTACAGTGCCGAGAGAATGAGGCGCAGATTGCTGGCACTATCTCGGGAAACGCGTACACGGTACCGGCTAACTATGAGTCCTTGCGATATCTGCTGGTAAACGACACTCCCCTGGAGAGCATCACCGAGAGGGATCTTCGGACCCGGTTGAATGACCGACCCGCGGTTGGAGAGCCTAACGCCTTCGCGAGGATACAGACCCAGTGGCTGTTCCATCCTCCTGCTGATGCTGCCTACTCGATAAACCTCTACTACTACGCAGACCTATCGAGTGACGTTACTGACGACACCGCGACCAACCTGGTCCTGACGGCTTACCCTGACCTGTATCTCTGGGGGTCTCTGCTAATGGCGGCGCCATTCCTCAATGAGGATGACCGTATCGGCACCTGGAAGGGGTTGCTTGATGACACCATGAACACGATCAGTGAGCGTAACTTTGACGAGGAATATTCAGGCTCTAACCTAACCGTATCGAGCGTGTACTAATGGGACTTGAGACCGGCACATACATTAGTGATTTTGTGATCACGAATCCTCCTGACAGCGACCCTGCGACTCAGTTGGATGATCACATCAGGCTGGTGAAGAGTTTTGTCACGGCTACGTTCCCTGGATCGCTGGGGGATACTTACAGCGGCCCGGTCACCGCGACCAGTTCTGAAATAGATTCCTGGGACGCGAGGCTGACATCCCTTGAGGCGCAACCAACGACACTGGCAAGCCCGAAGTCTGGCATGGTCACGATGAGCGCGAATCAAACTTACTCTGTGACCGGGTTGGGGTTCCAGCCAAATCACATTGTGGCTTACTGCGTTGATTATTGGTCAAACATAACGAGTAGTTGGCACACGCTTGGCGTTACTAGTTGGTCAGCGTCTGATGATGACAAATTGCTCTCGGTGGATGCTCTTGGCGTGGCAGACACGTTGAGCACGACCACCACCTTAGTCGATATGTTTATCGCTACGGCTTTCGCTACGGCTTTGGGGGGGTTAACCACGACAGAGGTCGTCATAGGTAACGTGGGATCAGACGGGTTCGACCTGTCATTTGCTAAATTTGGTTCGGGGGCCAGAGTCATGTACCTGGCGTTTCAGTAATGGGATTAAATAACGCAAATTATATTGACGGGTTAAACCCCAACGACCCTGCGTACAACGACCTGGTTGCGAACGCAGCTAGTCACGTTCGAGCCATTAAGCGATCCATGAAGCAGACGCTCCCTGGAATAACTGGGGCGGTAACTGCCGGGCCTACCGTGATTAACGCGATAGAGGCGAGGATAGCCGCGCTAGAGGCTTCAACGCTAACGACCACACCAATGGCGTCCGGTCGCGACACACTGACTGGTGCCGGGGTTCTTACCGTGAGCACTCTATCGTTTCAGCCATCGTTGCTGATGGTGATGGCCGGGAAGGAGGGTTCTGGGGCGAATTCCCAAGCGACAATGTCGTTCGGGTTTACTGATGGAACGAATCACCACTGCCACACGCACAAGATCATCTACAACGCCACGCCGGGTGTTATGACTGTCGGTAACTCGATATACACTGACAGAGTCGCCCAGGTAGACGCCTACGGGTCATCTGCAACGATTGTATACACATCCTTTACGGCTACCGGCTTTACCCTGACGCAATCGGGTAGCACCCCTGCCAGCACAATCACATGGACGGCGTGGAAATGATATGTCGTTAGATCCAGCAGAGCACTTAGCCGACCTAGACCCAACCCAGCCCCCGGCGGCTGATCCAGCTTCACAGGCTGACGACCATCTGAGGGCGATTAAGAAGGCAATAGCGCAGACGTTTCCTAATGGGTTTGACAGCGGCATGTCTGTCACACAGGCGCTGTTAAACGGCTTTAACGCCAGAGTTGCTGCGCTAGAGGCGATACCGACCCCGACATCAACCACGCCTGTTGTAGGCTCGATGACAATATCCAGTGCTGCTGATCATGCGGTGACGGGGGTTGGGTTTCAGCCAGCGGTGGTGATGTTTTTCGCCTACGGTACAGGGGGGACACTCTCGTCCCAGACGCAAATATCCGTTGGAATCTCTGGCGCCGGGGTGCTCATTTCGGGTCACGCTGGCTCTGGCAACGGCGGGTACGAGGGATTCGCGACTGGAGACACGACCGAGGACGCTTATGTTTTGATGCAGGGCGGTGCCCATAATATATCTGTCTTCGGAAGAGGCTCTGTTAAGTCGTTAGATGCTGATGGGTTTACGATTACTGAGACAGTTGGCACAAGAACCGCAAATATTATCTGGGTGGCATTCAAATGAATAACACGATACCGCTGCGACAGATTGGTCTTGCGGGCCAGATAAAGGACATCTCTAATTCGGACATACCTGTTACTGGCGTCAGGTCGGCGAGGTCATGCCGCATCGAGGACCAGGCGCTCAGATCATTTTCAGACGCCGAGATATTCCTGGATACTGTGGCTGGTCAGACGTACCTGTTCAGCCACCCGTATTGGAGGGCGTCCGGTGACGGTTGGATAGTTGTATCCGAGGTCACTTCGCCCTCATCGATCAAGGTTGAATTCGTCACTTCAGCGGGGGGCAGGACTGATATTTCACCACTGGCTACGCTCGACGTTAACGCGACAGAATGGTACGCGGTGCAGTTGGGTGAGTGGTTCATCCTGACCAACAATGGCGCGGTTGATAATCCCCAGTGGACAGATACTGCGCTAACTCAAATGGTCAACATGGCGGGCTGGCCCACTAATTACAAGGCAAGCGTGATCGAGGTGTACAAGAACTTCCTGTTTGCGGTGGGCATCACAAAGACGGGCGCACCGGCATCCGAAGAGAGCAGGATGATAAAGTGGTCAAATCCATTTGCTGCAGGAGATACCACCACGTACTGGGACCACACCGACCCGACGATCCTGGCGGGTGAGACACTGCTGGCAGAGCCAGGTCGAGCATTAACGGCGTTGCAGCCGTTTCGCGACAGCTTGATGGTGTTCTTTGACCGCAGAACCTGGAGAGCAGACTACGTTGGTGGACAGTTTGTGTTCAACTTCCAGCAGGTGTTCTCTGATGATGGTTGTGTTGGCCCTCAGAGCCACGTAGCGACCCAGGACGGGGCTATCGTATTCGGGCACCGTGATATCTACATCCATGACGGATCAACTAAGAAGTCTCTCACAGACCTTAGAATGACCAGATACATCTATGAGTCTGCGGATCTAAGTTTCTCCCCGGTCGGAGTATGGCACCCAAAAAGAAACGAGATAATGTTCCTTTGTCGGACGTATTCAAGCGGCGAGGGTAATTTATTCTTTATCGCGAATACTGTTCATGAGTATGCCTGGACAGAGGTCGTCGCTGAGTTAAACGGCAACGGTGTTCTGACACACATATCAGTTGGCCCAAGGCCCGCTACCGGGTCGATTGCCTACTCTGACTGGACCACAGAGGCGTATGACGAATTCGGTGACGCGACCTACTCCAGCCTGAGTGGTCAGGATGAGACTGTTACGATGCTTGGAACGTCAGTTAGTCAGAATGTTATCTGGAACATGGACTATTCTGGGGCAACTAATCCGGTCACCATATTCAGGCGTGACGCATTGATTGAGCACCGAGCCATTGACCTTGATGAGCTAGGCATGGGCGCCAATAAGATTATCTACCTAAACAGGATCCTGCCTCAGATGTCTGGGGCTGGTGTCGTCAAGTTTACACTGGGAACACACGCGACCCCTGCCGGGTCTATAACGTGGAAGCCTCCAGTGACTTATGACCTGGATGATGACACAGATTACGCGGTTGATATTAGGGCCGCTGGTAGGTATTTGGCCTACAGGATAGAGCCTAACGACCCCGCTCTACCTGCGCTGTTCAGCCTCTCAGGGATGGACCTTGAAGTATCAACGCCGAGGGGCAAGAGATGACCGACAGACTTGACAACTATCAGACGTTTACGCCGGTCGCGCAACCCGACCAGCCGTCATGGATGAACAGCTATTTTCAGATTATCGCGGAATCTTTTAATCGAATCAGGAACACGTTTGTTTTTGAGCCAGTTAACACTGAACCCGCTCGTAAGTATGACGGGCTGACTGTTTTCGCGGACGGCACAAGCTGGAACCCAGGCGCTGGCCGGGGAATTTATTATTGGGATTCAACATCGGGCGCCACTGGTGCCTGGTTGAAACTTTAGGAGCAGGACATGGGTATTTTTGACAGAGTAAAGACCGAAGAAGAGCAGCGTGACCCCTGGGCGCCCACGCTCGACCCGTTGCTCCAGCATACAAACATGCTAAACAACCAAGACCCTTGGACTAGCTATCAAGGTGACTGGGTCTCTGACATGAACAGAACCCAGACCGGGGCGCTGGATAACATCACAAACTACGGTAACCGTCAGGCCCAGTGGTACGGTCAGCGAATGCAGAATACTGGCCGTGAGATGATGGACAACGGTCAGAACGCTCAGAATTACTTCAATAACGCATTGAACTGGGGAGCGATTCAGAACAACGGACCTGACATGGAGATGGTCGCGAAGCTTGCTGACAATCCTTATATGAATGGGATGATCGACAGTGTCGGTCGTGACGTTTCCAGAAACTTGTACGAGAACCAGATGCCGGGCATTGCTGCATCGTCTGCTGGCGCGGGTCAGACAGGCTCAAGTAGGCGCGGTGCGGCAGAGGCTATTGCGGCCAGGGGTGCGGCTGATCGGCTAGCAGATGCGTCTGCTACGCTGCGAGGTGGTGCTTATAACCGCGCTCTAGGGTTGGGGGCTGACATTGCATCCCAGAACGCTAGGCTACGGTTTGACAATCGCGGCCAGGGGTTAGACGCTGCGCAGCAGATCAGGGGCATGGCACAGGAAGGTGTTGGCATGGTCCAGAGCGGTGGCGACATGCGGCGTCAGGGTTACAGTGACGCGCTGATGGCTGGTGATCGACTTCAGGCGCAGGACCAGGCAGAGGTAGACGCGCTGATGGCGCAGCACATGCTCGATCAGGAGCTACCTTACGACCAGGCTCAGGCTGGGTTTAATGCGCTGATGGATCCAGCGGTTGAGTTTGGAGAAAGAAATAACGAACTGGTCGAGGAGTGGGACGGGGCGCCTGATATCCTGACCGCTATCCTGACCGGCGGTGGCAATGGTGGTGGCAATGGTGGCGGCAATGGCGGCAATGGCGGTGGTTTGCTCGGCAGTGCTGGTGATCTTGTAGGCGATGTTCTTGGTGGGGTCGGTGGGGTCGGTGATTGGATTGGCGACACTATTGGTGACGGGCCTGGTGGCTCAACAACAGGCGTTCTCGACCAAGTAGGCGGCTGGCTGGGTGACCTGATAGGTATTGGTGGCGGTGGGTCTGAGCAGCAAAACGAGAGCGTTGTCAGAGAAAATCAGGCGGCTGTCGAGGCAGCTGGGTTCCCTGCTGGATCTCCCGGTTTCATGAATATCATGAGGGCAGTGATTGGTGGTGCTTCGATTGCGGAGGCTATCAACCGTGAACGTGGCGGCGGCGGCGGGGCGGTGCCTGACCCTAACAATCCTGGTGGCACTCCGGTCCCTGAAGGCAACACCAATACTGGAGGTGACGACACAAGCCAAGCGATAGCGGATTTGATCGCTCAAGGCATGACAATGGACCAGGCGCTTGAGAGTCTAGGTTTGAGCAACCCAGACACTGGAAGCGTTGTGGACACTGAGATCCCAGGGGGAACCTCTGCCCGTGTTCCTGAAGGGACTACCAGCGCCGAGCCGGTGACGGGTAACCCCGATGACCCATCGTTGTCTGACCTTGAGGCTGCACTTGAGAATTCAGGGCTGACACCAGAACAGATCCAGCAAATCATGGATATCAACGCTGGAACCTCCTCCGATAGTGGTCAACAAGGGGGCGGTCAACAAGGCGGTGAGCAGACCAGCTCCGACCTAGTAATCCCAGGAATCGGGGGTGGCAATATTGTTGACGGCACTTACTACGACCCGACACAGAATTTACCTCTGGGCGGGGGGGTGCTAACCCCAGGCTATCGTATACCGCGTAATCCCATAGATCCAAGCACCCTGAACAGACCTCCTTCGAGGGAGGAGACAACTAGCGGCGTAATAAACTCGTCAGAACCGCGTGACCAAGTCAATGGTCCGTGGGTTGATGTTAAAGGGGAGCCAAACTATATAGAAGGCGAGGACTGGAGAAACCACCCCGATAGAGGGGCTGACGGCGCACCGCTAACGCCAACGCAACTAGAGGCAATAGAGAAGGTAAAAGCCAAGATGGAGGAAAACGGTTTTGACCCAGAGAAGGTGCTAGAAGATCCTGAAGCATTTCTGGGGCAGTTGAAGCTAGACCTAAGTCTCGGGAATATAAGTTTGGATGCTTTTAACAGCATGACGAATATGTTGCAGGGGGCGATGGGGCTAAACTTTTCAATGGGGATATATAATCCCCCCGCCACCTTCTCCGAGATTACTGCATTGTAGATTGCTGACAAAAAAAGACACAGGATAATATTATGGCAAGCAACGGATATCAGAGAAGCACTGGACGACTAGGCCGCGCATTTGGGGCGCCCGATGAAGCCCAAGACCCCTACGCGATTAACACGCCTATGGCCCAAGTTGACCCCAGATCAAACCCATACGGGCAGGGTGGAGGTTTAAGAGGCAGGCTTCGTGACGCGCTGCTTGCAGGTGGCAGTGCCGGGCATAACAGGAACCGCATGGCGCCGGTAATGAATGCCAGGATGTGGGACCGAGGCATGGCCCCCGAACAGCAAAATTACATGGCCCAGCAACGCGCACAACAGGAATACCAGCAGCAGCAGCAGGATAGGGTTGACGGTAAGAAGAACAAGGTCTCTGCCTACACGGACTATCTAAAAAACACGATGGCGCGGGGTGAGACTGGGCAGTTGTCTATGCGGTCCTGGTTGTCACTTAACGACGCTGGCAGGAACAAGCTTTTAGGTGCTGACGCTTCAGGATCCTCCAACGTGCAGAGCAGGTTTACCGGGGCAAATGGTAACGTGCATATTATACGGCGAGATGGATCGGTCGAGGATACCGGCGTGAAAGGATCTCCAGCTAAGAATGAGTTTGTGGATGTTGGTGGGGTCTCATACATCAGACAGACAGATCCGGGTGGCAAGGTCACACAGATACCCCTAGACGAATGGCAGCGAAACTACAGAACACAATCCCTTGGCGCAGAGACGTACGCCAGCGACAGGGGTGCTGATTGGGCTGAAAAAGACAAGGTCTTTGAGGACTTTGTAATGACAGGTGCGCCTTTGCTGCAATCAAGGGTTACAGACCTTCGAGATATAAAGGCGAAGCTAGACGATGGAAGCCTTGCGACCGGCATACAAAGAGGGGGGCCGCTGGCGGCATTGTTTGATCCAGATGCAGGTGAGGCGAGTGTCGTTTCGATGCTTGAGACCTTAAAGGCAGTAAGCGAGTATGGCCTGACGCCAGTATCAGACAATGACGTTGACAACATCAAGGCAATGTTTGTTGATTTCTGGGCTACCGGAGAGGTTAACTCTGTAAAGCTTGGCCAGGCTATTGAGAAGATGGAGGCAGTTATCAGGGACACCGAGCTCAAGGCTCGTTACTTTTATGACGATGATAACAAGACCTTGAAAGGGTACAACAACAAGAATCGTCCGAGGTTTGACATTGGGGACGGTTACACTGGGGCTTCAACAAACAGCAGGGCGCCGGGCAGTACCAATGAGGTAACGGTTGTAAGAACTAGGAAAGCAGACTAGACAAGTAGGGGAGTAGGGCTATGGGTCAATATATTGTAGATGTGCAAAGAGAAGACAGGATCCATGAGGTTCAGGTTTCGGCTGGCTCGGAAAGAGAGGCCAACATCAAGGCCACCAACTACATTGCCGACCAGTACGACAAGCTTGAGAATATTGAAGAAATAGATGTCGGTTATGAGGCTGGATACAATGACTTTAACCAAGGAGATTACCGATTCGCTACGGGTATAAAACCTATTGACGCGACAGTGCTTGGGTTTGGCAGGACCGGAGACAAGCTGCTTTCAGGTATTAGCAGCATATTCTCTAATGAAGCAGGTAAGGCGCAGATAAATGCGGAGCAACAGGCGGCAGATCAGGCATATGCCCCCGTTTCTGAGGCTCACCCAGTCTCTACTTTTGTTGGAGAAACTATTCCTTACATGACCCCGATTGGGGGAGGCATGCGGGGCATGGTTGCAGGTCAATCGATCCTGGGAGGGCTTGGGCATGAGCAAGGAGGCGCGGGAGATCAGGCAGTAAATGCAGCAATAAGCGGGGGTCTTACTGCCGCAATACCCTACGGCGCTGGCAAGGTCATGAATGCGATTAGAGGTCCGGTACGACCTAGCGCGTTAGGCGCTTCGCCACCTTCAGGTAGTGCTCCAAGCAATGCTCCAGGCAGAAACCCCACAGTAGACCCCGACATTCGCAACCCGCTCGACATGGGACCAAGTCAGACCGTCAACCCACGATTAGTACAACGTGCCGATGAGATTGGTTACAAGATCACGCCTGGAGAAAGAACCGGCAACAAGACACTCCAGAAGCTTGAGGCGGGGATGGAGTCATACCCGTACACTTCAGGGATGTTTGATGACCTCCGTCAGAAAAATCAGCAGACAGTTAACCGTCTTGCCGGGGAGTCGATTGGATTAAAGACTGAGTCAATTACCGGCGACCAACTGGGGGCCGCTGCGCAGAGAATATCCGATGTGTTTACTGGTCTGACAAGCGGCAAAAAACGAATTGAGATTAGTGATGGTATCGTTGACAGGATGTTCGGGGTCATTGACGACAGCAAGCGCGGATTGAACTCGATTGGTTTTGGCGGCGATGACGTTGAAGGTGTAGTAGGCGACATCCTTGATCAAATTTCAGACGGGTCAATATCGGCAAGCCAGTACCAGCGGTTTTCCTCTCAGATCGGAAAGAAGATACAGGCTCTGTATAAAGGTGATGCGTCAAACCCTGACCTGGCGAAGCAATTAGGAAGTATTAAATCTGTCCTTGACGATGCGGTGGAGCAGTCGCTTGGCGGCGATGATTTAGCCAAGTTCAGGCATGCTAGAAAACTCTGGAAGAACCTGGTTACACTTGAAAAGCCGGGCGTCCTTAGAACGGAGACAGGTGACGTTAGTGCCAGGACTCTGGCAAACAGGCTGGCGAAGCAAGATAAGCGAGGTTACAGATACGAAGAAAACACCTCGGACCTTTACGATGCGGCTAGGATGAGTCAACAGTTCAGGCCTCCCGTGGGTGATAGCGGTACAGCGACACGTTTGTCATGGGCTAAGGCTCTGAGGGACGCGCCGATGGTCGCTCCTCTTGCTCTGGGCATGGGGGCGAAGGTTCTGGGTCACGGATACCTAGCAGGATCCGAGGGTGTGCGGGGCGCGTTTAAGAACAACCGGATAGGTCGATTAGCATCAGGTGCTATAAATTACCAAGACAACAGACCAGAAGACGAGCTAGAGGCTAGGGGTTATCGATGAGACTTTCAGAGTACCTTGATCCAGAGAACGCTGCGGGATTCACCAAGCAGACACTTGGCAGGCTGGCTGACTTCGGTGAGGATGCTGCTGACGCCGTCTACAACACGATGATGGACCCTGGCTCTATGGTTGACTCATTCTCTGACGTTGCCAGTGGCGCGGCTGACCTAGCGCAGGGTGCTGGCAGAATGGCGCACGATGTGATGATGGACCCAGGGAAGATGGTAGGCGCTCTGACGGAGATGCATCCTATGGATACGGCTGCGCTTATGACGGCACCGTTCCCTGTCCTGGGTGATATCACTGAGGTTGCTAATCTGACCCGGAGAGCGACCAACGACGACCTTGATGATGACCCTGCTGCCTGGGAATACCCTCTGGTGGCTGCGCCTGGAGGTCTGGCGATGTTTGCCGGTATAAAGGCACACAAGGCTCCGCTAGGTAAGTTAGCTCAGGCAAAACAGATGGCAGCAGAGGGGACGCCCACTCGGGATGACATCTGGAAGAAAACCGGCTGGTTCGAGGATGTTGACGGGAAGTGGAAGTTTGAGATTGATGACTCTGGCTTAGGCGTTGCGCCTTCTGGGGATCGAGGGCTAGGACCAGCAAGCGGTCCTTCGGCTATCCCTGTCGATATAAACAAGCATCTAACCCATGAGGAACTGTTGCGTCAGTACCCAGACATTTCAAAAAGCGGACTGACTTATACAGACGATGTAACCGAGGCAGGAAGTTACACGAAGCCAGGGCGGTTTAGCGAAAGGTTCACCATTTCAGCGGGGGAGAACACTCACGGTAAACACGACTCTTTCAAGGGGGAGATGGATTATGGAGAGCCTTCGTTTGTAAACCCTGAAGGGACCCGCTCTGTTATGGCGCATGAGTTGCAACACGGTATCCAGCAGAGGGAAAAGTTTGCTAGTGGCGGTAGCGCAAGTGAGTTCTCGGTAGTTCCTTCCACCGAGTTAATGAAGGAGTTTGGAAAGATACACGACGATCTGACGTCATCTCTAGCTAAAGAACTGCAAGCAGCAAATGGCGATTTTAAGAAGATACTGAAAATTCGTAAAAATGCTGACCCCGACCAGTACGAAAGAATTAATAACCACCTTCACCTAGCGGGAACTACTAATTTTGATGATGCCAAGTCGTACTTTATAAAAACGGAAACCGAGCAATTAAAACGGCTAAGTCCTCACCAGCAATATCTGAACCTGGCAGGAGAAGCTGAAGCCCGAAACGTCCAGACGCGCATGAACATGACCGCAGCAGAACGGGCGGCTATTCCTCCCTGGGAAACGCTTGATGTGCCAGAGAGTGATTTGGTTGTAAGGTTTGAGGCCGAAGGGATGAGCGCGAGCGAGGCGAAGGCTTCAGCAGACAGGTCAGAATCCACAGGATCTTTACGAAGATGATTCTGGCGCGTAATTGTTAACTCAAGGATCGTAAAATGCACAAATTTAGAAAAGACGGAACTACCTACGATACGTATTGGATGGAGTCTGGATCTTCTGCTGATCTCGATTGGTATCTAGCCCTGCTTAACATGAGCGATGAAACAGTATTTGCCCAAGGGATTAGGGTAAAGGACACCGGAATTGATAAGGATGGGAAGATGTGGACTGCCGACGACTACGTTACTGACTACTTCAGCAAGATCACCGAGGCTTTCGGGACTATCACTATTAACTGGAAGAACCAGGTCAACATGGAGCTAGATGCAAGGATGCCATTGTTTATCCAGTCTATTGACGGAACCCCAATCGAATAAACATGAGTAACATTCAATAAACAAGCCTATTTGTATTAATTTGATTCAAGGTTATAATCAGGAAATCCACTTGGCGGGAATACGCCATGCTTCCATAAAGGAAAAGCGTTTTGAGTGAAATTGAGCAGGCCGTAGATGTAACTACTGATGAATCGGCAACATCGGAACTGGGTACGATTGATTCAGGCGAAGTGCAGTCACAAGATGACTACACCACTGATGAGACACCCAAAAAGGAGGCCCAAACCGGCAATGATGATTTTATCCCTGATGACCAACTCACTGAGAAGGTCCGAAAGAGATTCGACACATTAACGGCTAAAGCTGGTGATGCGGAACGTGAGAGATCACGCGAGGCATCAGAGAAAGCGGTTTTACAGGCCAGACTCGATGCTATCGACAAGGCCGCAGAAGACGAGATATTAGCGAAGCAACCGCCTGCACCGCCTAGCACAGAAGATATTTTTGACACTGAGGAATTCGAAAGAAAGAATCAGGCTTATCTACTGGATAGGGATGCATTCATAGCAAGACAGACAGAGGTTAGGGCCAGACAGCAAGCCAGAGATGAGTTTGCTCAACAAGCCCAAGCCCAGAAGACACAGCAGTTAGTCAATGACTACACTGCGAAGGTCCCAGATTTTACTAAAGAGGCACCTGACTTTCAGTCAGTTGTTCAGCAGAATCTGACAGGTCTAAATGAAGTGGTTGCAATGGAATTGATGAAGATTGGGCCAGAGGCATCGTATTACGTTGCCAAGAATCCAGAACTTCGGAATCAACTACATTTCGCTGATGATCGAACTCAAGGACGCTTACTCGGCCAGATCGAAGCTAGAATTGCAGGGGGGCCACAACCGAGGAACATCACGGGTGCTGGTGCGACAATAGACGGTTTGAACACAACAGGGGCAACCCTTGAATCAGACCCAATTGCAAAGCATGGAGCCCGTATAGAGTAGGATATTATTCTAATGGCTAACGATTTTGACTCCAACATTACCCGCAAGCTGGCGCGGCAGTTTTTGCCAGCATTTGAAACTCAACGAGTATTGTCCAAGTCTGTAAACACACAGTTCTTAAAGGACATGCCTTTCAACCCTTCTAGCGGGACCACGATTGATATCAAACGTCCTACTGACTACGTTTCACAACGTACAGCAGATGGTGATATCTCGTCTGGCGCACCTGATAACGATATTGTTACTGGTAAAGCATCAGCTACGGTCCAAAATTACTTTACCGTAGACGTTGAATATAACCGCGTTGATGAAGCAATCAAGATGGATCAACTCGATGAATTGCTGGCTCCAATGGCAACACGCATCGTGACCGATCTTGAGGTTGACTTTGCCGCGTACATGATGAAGAACGCTAACCTGTCTGTCGGTGATCCTGATACATCTGTAACTGCTTGGGCTGAAGTAGCCGAAGCTGGTGCGTTGATGGACTCGGTTGGTGTGCCTGGTGGACCTGGCGACAGGTGCTATTGCATCAATCCCTACACTCAGACCACTTTAGCTGGTGTCCAGAATAGCCTAACCTCCGCAGATGATCTGGTTCGACCAGCATTTGTTGACGCTGTTGTTAATAGCAACTTCGCAGGCATGCGCGTCATGAAGGCGACTGCTCTGGGTACATACATCGGTGGTGATCTTGTTGACCGTGTTGGTACTCTGTCTGGCACACCTACAGCGACTTATGTTGCTGCCAAGGACACCATGACTCAGAGCCTTGCTGTTACTGGCTTGACCACGACAGGTACTGTTAAAGCAGGATCTATCATTGAGGTCACTGACAACAGCAGAAACCGGCTGAACATCTCTACGAAGCAGCAGATCCTCGGTAATGCCGGTGGTGTGGTGAAGTGGAGAGCGACTGTAACTGCTGATGTAACGATGGTTGCTGGTGCAGGTACGTTGGTTTGTGCTGGCCCTGCGATCTACGAAACTGGCGACACCTCTGGTTACAACACTGTTTCCAGCGCGTTGGCTTCTGGCGATGCTATCGAGATCCTTGGTACGGCTAGCACGACTTACCAGCCAAACATGTTCTTCCACAAGGATGCGTTTACGATTGGTTCGGTTCCGCTGCCCAAGCTGTACGCTACTGACACCCTGTTAACAACTAACGATGGGTTGCAGATACGGATCAGCAAGTTCTCTGACGGTCTTGCTAACAAGCAGAAAGTGCGCTTTGACTTCCAGCCAGCTTACGGGACGTTTAACCCGTTCTTTGCTGGTCAAGGTTACGGCAATCCTTAAACCTTTATAGCCCCCTTCGGGGGGCTTTCCTTTTACTGGAGGGTTTATGACGACCGCAGAAACAATCATTAGCGATGCCTTTTCGGAGGTAACGAACTCTGGTGATGAAGCACCAATCGAAGCTGATGACATGCAATTTGCAATACGGACACTTAATCGGATGGTTCTTTCGTGGAACTTCCCGATTGGCTGGACCGTCATTGTTAACCCTGCTGATCTGATCACCGTCACGGCGGTTGCAGAGGAGGCTTTGGTTAAGAACCTGGCGTTAAAGTTAGCGCCGTCATACGACAGCATTGTTACAACTGAGCTAAAGGGTGCCGCGAGAGGTTCTCTAGCATCATTGCGCAGAGCGGTTATTACCATACAACCATCGAGACTCCCCTCTCGACTGCCAACCGGTACGGGTAACGCGATCACCTCGACGTTTTATCCTCCGCGTGGGCCAGAACTTATCAACGAGGATGGCGCAAGCATCCTTCTGGAGGACTGATGGCTACAAACAAGTCGATCACTGATCTAACGGGTGTTACCACATTTGCTGATGGCGCGTTTTTCACGCTCGTCACCGCGGCGGGTGACAATGCCAAGATCACTGGGGCTAACTTCACCACCCAACTTGCGGCATCGGTTGAGACTGCCATAGATCCTGTCTTTATTGAGGTGTCAGGCGATTACACGATCACCGACGATAACATTATCGTTGTGGTGACGGGGGCAGGTCTAGCGACGATTACGTTAAAGGCAACTCCGAATCGAGGTGATAAGGCGATCATCATGCGAGCCAGCACTGCTAACGTAACTGTTGATGGTAACGGTCTGAATGTTGTCGGATCGGCAACGCAGACCCTGACGACGAAGTATGATGTGGTTAATTGCTACGCACTGACAACCGAATGGCTTTATAGCGCGTGATATTATGCAGCTAGACATCTACAACGGTTTTTATGAGAGCAACAGCCTCCCTGTATCCGCTCAGAGGTTGGTGAATGCTTACGTTCACACGCCTGAAACTGAGGGTGCATGGTCTAGCCAGGTTATATTTCCAAGCCCTGGTTTAATCGAAAGGCTAACCACCGGCACATTGAACAACCAGAACCGTGGTGCTCATGTCATGGCGGGTGTGCCGTATTTCGTCAACGGACAATCTTTGTACAGCGTTGACGAGTTCAACATAGCAACGACTATCGGCACGATTCCATCAATAGATAAACGTGTCTCAATGGCTGACAACGGCACCCAGTTGTTGATCCTAATCCCTGACGGCAATGGCTACATCTTTGACCGAACCTTAAACACGCTGGTTCAGATAGTAGCGGCTGGATTTACCTCAAGCGGCAATCCTCAGTATGTTGTTTACGTGGACTCGTATTTTGTCTGCTCAACCGACTCCAAGAAGTTCATCATTTCAGCGGTTAATGATGGTTCCACGTGGAACGCTCTTGATTTCGGCAGCGCCGAAGAAGATCCTGACATCATTGTTGCGCCGTGGGTTTTCAAGGGACGGCTGTACATGGCTGGATCAGAGACATTTGAACCGTTTACAAACATCGGTGGAGGTGGCTTTCCATTCCAATCTATACAAGGTGGCTTGCTCAATGTTGGGCTAGACGCGCCATTTTCACTGGTTGACGGCAGAAATCACTTTTATTTTATCGGTGGTGGAGAAAATGAGAAAGCGGCTATCTGGAGAACGTCAGGACAAGCGCCAGAGCGGGTATCTACCGCAGCGGTTGAGACATCCTTGCAGAACCTTACTCAGGCGCAAATAGACAGCATCTACGCGGTTTCCTACGCCGAAGAGGGGTCTTACTTCGTTGGGTTCCATCTGCCTGATACGGCCTTCTATTTTAACGAGATGAACAACAAGTGGCATGAGAGAACCTCAGTGGTTGACGGTTCAACGACTGGCTGGCGTGTTGCCTCGATGGTTGAGGCATTCGGGCGTAATTACGCTGGGGATACTGAGGATGGTCGGATAGGCGAGGTATCGTTTGACACCTACTCTTCGTACAGTGATGACTACGTTCAACGGCTGTTGATTACCGCGCCGTTTAACAATGAGATCAATACGTTCTTCCTGCCTAGCCTTCAGTTGTCGATGGAGGTAGGCGAGGGGACGATAGCCAACCCGTCACCACAGGTCAGGATGTCTTTATCTCGTGATGGCGGTAAAAGCTATGGATACGAGCGGAATAGAGATGTTGGTGCTGTTGGCGAGTATGGCCGAAGGGTTCAATGGCGAAAGAATGGTCGTTTTGACCAAACCGCTGTTTTAAAGTTTGAGTTTGCCTCGCCGACTAAATTTGTGGTGGTCAGGCTCGATGCAAAGATTAGGCCAGGAGTGCCACGGTTTTGAGCGCCCCTGATTACACCATTGCGATTATTGATGAATCTGGCAGACAGACTCAAGAGTTTAACGATTGGATCAACCAGGTTAACCGCAGCTTGATTATTATTGGCACTGGATCTCCCGAAGGGGTGGTTACGGCCACTATTGGTCAAGAGTATATGAATGATGCTGGCACTGCTGGATCGATAAAGTACATCAAAAGGGATGCGGCGATTGCTGGTGATCTGTCAAAGGGATGGATTCTGATATGAGGGTTCGTTTAGCGACTGCGGAGGAGGTAAAAGAAGTGGTGTCAAGCCCTGACCTTCTCCCGATGTTAGTTGAGGACGGATTTTCCGGTGATTTTGAGCCAGATATGAATCAAGTCTGGCTACTGTTTGAGGACGATGAAGACATTATCGGCATATTTAACTTTACGCATATCACTAGCATCTGCTTTGAGATGCATCCGATGATTTACAAGAAATATCGGCTTAAATACGCTAGGCAGTGCATGGACTGGGCTTTTATGTTCTTTTTAGAGACAGATAAAAACAAGATTATCGTGCAGATACCCTCTGATCGACCGGAACTGGTCAACTTTGCAAAGCATCACGGGTTTATTGAAGAAGGCATCAATCGAGATTCTGTGATGAAAGAGGGTAAGATAATGAATATAATTCAACTAGGCATCACTAAAAGTGAAATTGCCTCAAGGAAGGCAGCATGAGCAGTGTATTTAAGTCATTATTCGGCGGCACTGACGATAGCGCCCAGAAGGGGCAAATTCGCCAAAATCAGCAAGTGTTGGCTCTTCAGCAAAAGTTAGCGGATCAAGCCAGAGGTGACATTATGGACATCTTCCCTGGCGTTAGGCAGTCGGCACAAGAGGGCTTTCAGGGGGCGTTAGACATCTACGGCCAATCAATGCCCCAGCAGGCTAGACTTGTTCAGGAGGGCAACATAGCCGCGCAGAATACGCTTCTAGCGGGATTGCCCCAGCAGAATGCGGCAATACTTGGCCAGAAACTAGACTTGAGCGGATTGGCTCCAACAAGGCAAAGCTACTCAACTGATTTCATGCAGCAGCAGTTGCCTGAACGAACGGCAATGCCAACTCAGGGTAATGGTCAACAAACTATTGAACAGATACTCGCGGGACTAAACATGAGGGGACCATTTTGACTGCTTTAAACGCAATTTTAGCCCGTCAGGGGCAGATGAACCCTCAAGCTGGGATGGTTGGCCCTAATGACCCAAGGCGCATGGTTCAAAGGGATTTAGTTAACACGACCGAAGACCCTTCAGTCGGAATTCCTTTTTCTGAAGTGGGATCTTTTATGGCTGGGCAGGCTGGCCGTTCTCAGGGGGCTCCTTTTGGAATTTCACAAGCAGGTCGGGTGCCAAGCCAAGGCCCAGCGCCTTTATTGGCAACGGCTGGCGGCAACCCTAGTGGAAATTTTATTAGCCCAGCCCAGCAATCTGGAATTCCTGCCCAGAATCAAGCAGGCGTTGGAGCTCCACCAACAGAATCTATAGCTGCACAGCCTTTAGCCGGTGCTGGTCCAGTTAATCAGACACCACAGCTTGCCTCACCTCTTACGGGCATGGCTAACCCTAATCAGGCAGTAACGGCAGCGCCAGTTCAGGGAAGTGGCCCTATTTACGAAAATCAACTTAATCGTCTGATGACCAACCAAGGCATGTCAAGAGAGCAGGCAATGGCCAATCAATCCTCTGCTGTGCGACAGGGTGCTGATTTTAACAATGACGGAACAGTCACCCAGCAAGAGTATCGGAGGTTTCAAGGCCCACAAACGGGGCTTTTAGGGGCAGAGCAGTCGTTAGAGCAAGGCTCACGGGGATTAACCAGAGCAGGTGATCAAGCAATAATTGACCTCACTGGCGGCACTCAGCAATCAAGATCCGACATCACAGGCGCAAGCCAAGCGGCATTACAGCCATTAGCTGGATATGCTCAGACTGGTCAGGATGCCAACACCATGCAGGCTAATCTGCTGGGGGCTAATGGTCCAGCGGCACAAGCGGCGGCAATGCAACAGTTTCAGAACTCGCCAGGACAAGACTTCCTGCGACAAGAACAAGAACGAGCGGTATTACGCAATGCAGCGGCTACAGGCGGCACTCAAGGTGGTGCGGTCCTAGAAGAGTTACAGCGCAGGGCTTATGGTCGCGCTGGGACGGCATTTAATGACAGGGTTGCCCAGTTAGGTGGTATAGGTAGCCAAGGGCTTACAGCGGCTCAGGGTCAAGCAGGGATCATGGGTGACACTGGTATTGCATTGTCTGGGCTGGCTGAGAGAGGCGCAGGCAATCTTGCATCGACTCGATTAGGTGTTGCTGGTCAGCAGGCAGGCATCCAAGGAACAATCGCTGGCGGCAGGACAAGAGCCGGTGAGCAGATGGCTCAGAACATCGGAAGTACCACGGCTAATCTGGCTAACCTGCAAAACGCTGAAGGTGCTGCACTGGCTCAGATCCTTGATGGAGGCCAGTTTGCTGAAATCATGGCCAAGGCTGGGATCACTGATGCGAATACGCTCCAGCAGCTTGCAACATTGCTGGCTAACATCAGTACGGGTCAAGGTTCTCAGTCTACTGGTCTTGGTGGTATCCCTGGTGTGCAAGAGCAACAGGGCGGCGTTAACAGATTTCTTTCCGCAGTTCCTGATATAGACATCCTTTGAATGCTTTTGTTAAATTTGCAATAAAATAATTAGGAAAACATCATGGCAATTCCACTATCTAAATACATAAGAAAAGTAACTGACCCAGTACAGGATGCCTTGAACCCTATTTATGGCGTTGCCAATAAAGTAACAGAACCAGTCAATCAACTTGCTGGCGCTGTTGGCAACCCTCTTAATCAGGCTACTGGGTCAATTGCTCAATCTTTGGCTGGGAGCAATCTTAATCCTATGTCAACTGCGGCAAACGTATCACCTGTCCAACAGACCCCCAATGAATATAACTTTCTTGGTCAAACTGAAGTTGAATTAGACAGGAATATACTAGATAAAATTGGCGGTTTTATTGGCGGGATCAAGCCGACATTGACGGGTCAAGGTTCTGCTTATAGGTCAGTAACCGCTGGACAAAGAGAAGGCGCGGTTAACGCCTTGAATAGAGAGAGAATGACTGCTCTAGCCAAGGATGCAAGGTCAGTGAACAATCTCTTGAAAAAAAGTGATATTGAAGGTGCCACAAATATATTAAATTCCCGCATGTCTGCTATCCGAAAGTTAGGGGGAGATCCCAGCGATACCCAAGGCATTATGGATATGATTAACTCTGGAAATGTTAAAGGTGCTATTTCTGAATTAGATTTAACTGACAGCAGGGCAATTGAAGGTGGATTCCTAAAGAGACAGACCGTAGACAGAGAATATATAGGGATGAGTGATGACAAAACTCAGGCATTGTTTAAAACACGCGATGGCGTTATGGCTATCCCTATAACCGGATTAATTAATAGCGAAGACTCAAAATTAAAGCCGTATAGAGAAGAATTAAGAGCAAGCCTTCGCAAAAAAAGAGACAAGACAGAAGAGCAAGTTTCTTCAATTGAAACCAACTACGACAAAGCTAATGAATTAATACTTTTAGGGAAAGGCGGCAACAGGATGGCGATTGCATCTGCTCTTATTGCTGTTATCAAACTTGGGGATGATTCAACAGTAAGGTCTGACGAGCTTGCGGTTGCGTTAAACACACAACAGACACCAGAAGCCTTATTCGGCTTTTTTACGGGCAAGGGTGTAAGTGAGGATGTAGCGAAGTCTGTTGTAGCCAGCATAAATCCAGTTAACCCTGATGTTGTAGACATGGATGAATTGTTGGCTGTTGCTAACGCATTAATCTCTACAAGAATAAAGCCAATAAGCGCCACTTATAATACAAGTAAAGAAGATGCAGGCTTCTTAACCAAAAGCGGATATGAGTCTATATTTGGCGGCGGTGGATTAGGTCGAAGAATTGACGCTCTTGCAAACTTAAACCGAAAAAACTCAGAACCTGTTCCTGCCAATCTTCCCGAAGGAACGGCAGATAATGGTAATGGAACATTTACCTTACCTGATGGCAGAGTTGTGCAAAGGAAACAGCCCTAATGAGTACACCCTTGTCAAATATTCCAGATGGGTTTGAGCTATCGCCCGAAAGCATTCCGCCTGCCCCAGAAGGTTATGAAGTAGTTATACCAACTCCTAATCAGGCAGTTATAAATATGGCAAGGACAAGAAGCCGCTCAAGATCCTGCTATGGCTCAATATATTGAAAGCATTGGTCCAGGGCAGGCGGCACTAATTGCTACGGGCAAAGGCATGACCACAATGGGTCGGGCTGCGGAGCAATTATATAACGTATTTTCTGGCGACGATGCTTCGTTTGAAGAAACCAAGGCAAGAGCATTACAGGAAAAAGCTCAATTTCAGCCTCTTGAGGAACGATACCCAAAGTCTACTTTTGTAGGCGAGGTTGCTGGCGAAACTGCGGCAATGCCATTTGGTGGATTAGGTTCAGGTGCGTGGATTCGTTATTTAAGTTCCGTTCTTACAGGCGCGGTAGCAGGTGCAGGAACTGAGGTTGGTCAAGGGGATGACATTGGCTTAAACACAGTGATTGGAGCTTTTGCAGGCCCAGCCGGTGAAGGTATTGGCGACCTAGTCTCAAAGTTTGGCACCCCTATCCTTGATGGCGTAAAAAGAATATTTCAAAGCAAAGGCATCACAAACGTCAATTCGTATATTTCTCCAGAAGGGAATATTACGGCGGCTGGAGAGGATTTGCTTAACAAGTTAGATGTAACACCTGAAGAGTTTCAGGCGGCTTTTGGTAATCTTACAGATGCTTCAAGGCTTGAAGGGTTGTCGCCTGAAGCGCAGTTAAGAGTTGCTAGAGCGCAAACTGTTGACGTTCCTTTAAGTGAAGGCCAAGCGACAAGAAGTTTTGAAATTCAGTCTTCAGAAGACATATTAAGAAACTCTGAATTCCCCGAAGGGCAAATTGCTAGGCAATTCTTTGAGGCGCAGCAAGTAAAATTAGTTGAGGCAAGAGACAACTTTACTAGGCTTATAGGCGGGGAATTAGACGCAACGAGGACGGCAAGAGGATCTCAGGTAAGAGCAAACTTGAGAGAGATAGATTCTGCTGAAAGAGAAGTCATCAGTAACCTTTACGATGCACTTAAAGACGTTCCAGGGGGTCATCAAAGAATAAGGACAGATAATTATAACTTTGCTGCTGAAGGTATTATTCGTGAATATTCTCCAACTGACAGGATTTCAACTGGGGTAAAAAGAATATTTGAAGATTTTGATATTGGCGTTGACCCGTCTGCTACTGTAAAAAAATCAGTAAAATGGGAGGGACCGTTAACTTTTAAAAATGCCGAAAGAATGAGAAAAAGGCTTAATAAGTTAAATCCTACTGAATCTGCCGATATAGCTGTTGTTCAACAATTAAAGAAAAACCTAGACGATCTTTTTGCTGGCGCAGTAGCGCAGGTTCCTGAAAACTCACCGATATCCGCAGCAGCTAACAAAGCAAGAAAAGCAGCCGCTGAAAATTTTGATAGATTCAAGGCAAAAGACGTTATCCAGAATTTGATAGATTTTAAGAAAGGAACTCGTACAGATAAAATATCTGATGAAAGGGTTTTGGACGTTATATTGTCTTCAGGCAATCAAAAAATCGCCAACCTTAAAGCCATTAAAAAAATTCTTGGCAGCAATCCAACAAACAACAGCATTCAGACTTGGAGAAACATACAAACACAGGCCGCGATTGACTTGTTCGGTAAGGCAACAACGGAACTTCCTGATGGTTTTGTTATATCAGGGGCAAAGCTAAATTCTGAAATAGGAAGAATAGGCGACGAGGCTTTAAAAGAAATATTTGAGCCAAAGCAATATCTTGAATTAAAAAAACTTCAGTCAATTATTGCTGATGTAACAATCCCTGTTAGCGGAACGAGAAACCCTTCTGGTACAGGCGCAAGAATAATGAACATGATCGGCAAGTTTGTAAGATTGCCAGGGCTGACAGGAAAAGCCGCCGAAATGCTTCAGGCAGGAGTAAGGTCGTCAACGGAAGAGGCTCAGAGAGAATTGATTCTTAGCGGAATAGAAAAAGGAGCATCACACTCAAAAGTAGCAAGCGCATTGTTAGCAATGTCTGTTAGTAGCGCATCTCGACAAACTGCTTTAGAGAATAGAGAACGAGCCTCCGCAAACAACTAATTTTGATATCTGGCGTATGCCATTATTTAAAAGAACACGAGGAATACAGCAATGGCTAGATACGCAACACCGATCACCCAATACCTTGATGATGCAGGTAATCCGCTAGTGGGCGGCAAGTTAAAATTTTACGCATCTGGTACGGAGAACTTACAAAACACTTACAACACTGAAGCGTTGACGATAGCCAACACCAACCCTGTGATTCTTGATGCTGGTGGTCGTGCTGGGAATGTGTGGATGCAGGATCTTGATTACAAGATCAGGCTGTATACCTCTGCTGACGTTCTTGTTTGGGAGGCTGACCCGTACACCTCAACCTCAACGCCATCAGGCTTTGATGTCTGGTCATCGACGGTGACCTATGGTCTAAATTCAATCGTTGAGGGTTCTGACAACAATTTTTACGTCAGCATTGCGGCCACTAACCTCAACCAAGATCCAACCACGACACCGACCTATTGGACTGAGTTTGATGTCCAGAGAGCATGGAACACCAACGAAACCTATGCTATCGGGGACGTTGTTAGAGTCTCAACAGGGGTTCTCTATCGATCATTAACTGGCTCTAATCTAGGCAACAACCCTGTGGGCGATCAAACAAACTGGAGCCTTGCAGGAACTTATTCGACAGTCAGCGGGTTCATGGCCACGACCGCTGTCCCAAATACTGCTGTAGCTGTCACTGGTGTTGGTTTCAAGCCTAGCCTGGTTAACTTTCAGATGACCACGGGTTCATCTTGGGAGGCGAGTTCCTTTGGTTACTATGACGGGACGGTTAGCCAGTGTGTTTATCGCCGCAACGATGGCACAACTCCGTTTTCTGGTGCTTTAAATAAAATCTGGTTTGGGGCCAATAACGCGATAACCCTTGAGGCCAGCGCAGTCGGTACATCAATGGACGCTGACGGGTTCACGTACACGACATCGAGCGTTACAGATACAGCAGCCAACGTCATCTGGACGGCTTACCCGTAAAAGGTTTATTTATACCCCAAACCCTTAACGAGCCTGTTTAGTTTTTCCCTGTCACCCGGCCTGATCCAGACCTCAACCTTGACCAACGTCTTGCGCTTGTTGTCGCGGTGACGCTGGACCCGCTCTCTGTTCATCTGAGCTAACCGTTCTTGCTTTGGGAGGTCACACTCAAAACACAGGTCATATTCGTCATAAGACCCGCCACATTTACACTGATTATTCATTGATGTCACTGCACCACAATTCGGCGTTTTCGTCACTGTACTGCTTACGCACAGCGTTAAGAACTGGGATAAGGGAAACGAAAGCATCCTCTTTAGTTGAAAAGTTTTGAGATTTGAGGGTCAGAAGAACGTACCCTTCGCTGTCATGAATGATGAAGTTATATTGTCGCATTTTTGTTTCCTTTTGAGTTTATGGTTCTTTCACCAGAAAGCCCGGGCTGGTTACCGGGCCTGTTGGTGGTGGTTAGTGGTTAGTATTCGATTGCGACTATAGCCAGCCTTTCAGCCTCTGCTTGCTGTACTTCTTCGGGCAGGGCCTTTAGTAGCATTTCATACCATTCTCGCGACATGTAGTCCTCGAAAATCCAGTCAACGAAAGAATCATGCAATGTGCAGTTGTACTGTTTTGCGTACGAATGAATATGTGCGCATTGGTCGGCTAGTTGTTTGTTCATTTTTGTTTCCTTTTGAGTTTATGGTTCTTTCACCAAAAAGCCCCGACTGATTACGGGGCCTGGTGGTTGTTGTTGTTGTGTTTTTCACTCACTATATCTTTGCTTGATTTCTTTAACCGTCCAACCCTGTTTCCTGTCGTACTCTCCAACTTTCGTGCCTTGAACTTCAGTCCATCTTTTTCCCATAATTTCAGTCATTCGATCATTAACCTGATGAGTGTAGACTGTAATTTCTTCTGAGGTAGTTATTATTCTCACATTTTCTGTTTCTTTTTGTATTCTGTATTCCATCTTCGTTTCCTTTTTGTTTTTCTTTTCTTTGTTGGTATGCGTATCATTATACACATCATTACATGTAATGCAACCAAAGATACCAATTATTTTTTGCTATGTAACAATCATTTATCGTCCTCTACATTTGAAT
>ENA-OREN01001516-OREN01001516.1-marine-metagenome-genome-assembly--contig:-NODE-1516-length-26782-cov-5.036772_pt1 | contig 26782 bp, 19 predicted proteins | sample MGYA00248624_ERZ508555 | MGnify/ENA primary metagenome ERZ508555 (study PRJEB26222, sample SAMN06267773) | marine metagenome | isolation source: Saanich Inlet, British Columbia, Canada | place...
AGTCAAGCAAATAATGGCTCCTAAAGAAATTATTTTGTTATTAATTTACTACGCAAAAACCTAACCGGACGATACTGGTAATTTATGATTTATAACAAGGCGCAAATAAGCCGTTAAAACAAACTAAGTCAAATAATAAAATATTTTTTAATAGTTACTCCAGTTTTCTATAATTGAGTGTAATAATCACTAACCGCTAATATTATTAAAATGCGATCAGTGCTCTATACTGCCTACTAATCTAAACATTTCTTTCTGGATCGTTAAGATCCTTCTATTAAAGAAAGAAAGGGACAAAATGTTTCGGTCTGATTTTAATATTCTTTGCATACACGAAAACTAAAGCTTGGTTGCCTACCCGACATGTCGTTCAGGCGGGCAGTTATCCCCGGATATAAAACGCCGAGGATGTTCCCCGGACAAAGAACTCCGAGCACTTTACTCGGGCAAATTAGTTTTTGGATTTTATCAGAAAACTATTTTGAGATGAGAATAATTTCAGACATGGTTATTTGATAAGCTTAAAATCATGAAAAAGATTGTTAGAAAATGAAGATGGAGGTTAAAGCCTTATGCAGGAATATTCTTGATGATTGGTTTGGGTGTTATTTTAACTGAAAGTGATTTACTGCCACACTCATGGTATCTTGGATATATGAGTGTCAGATACCGTAGTATGCTAGAATGTTCCGGAATCAGAGGTTAATTCATGGACGAGCATTTATAATTCTCCTATTTTGTATTTGTATTGTGAAACTATGGAGATTAATTGTTCTAACAAATGTTAAGATTTTTCCGTAAATTCTAACGCTACGTATAAGCGGTTATCGTGATCTCTGTTTTCAACTATGCCACTCCTGACAACTGTTCCTCTTCCGTCAAACATTAATTCTTTTTCTAAACCAGGTTCCACATCAACTGCTGCTATCTTGACTGGAAGTGTTGTCCCCGGAGCAAACGCCTCCATATCATCAGTTTCTACTTCGAAATAAACACCGCTAGCACTAACGTTTATTGTCTTACCACTCTGATCGGCTAACGAAACTTCTAATGAATGATTCAGCCTTACATTACGCCGTCTTGGATCACTCCTTCTATCACCCTGCCTTTTGTTTTGGCCGGGTAACAATATTTCAGATGCAGAGTCTGCGCTTTGATCTTGCCTCTTTTCAGTTCGTCTTCTGTCAGAATATTTTTCTTTGTCCTTCATATTATATTCCTTTCCGGTTTCACACTTCTCCACTATTTATAACATTATTATTTATTCATAAATTAGCAAAACTGTAGGTCGGGCCAGACAATTGTCAACGTGTAGCAAGATAGTTCATGTTTTTACCTCCTTGTAAAAATAAACATAATTTGTGAAAAACATCTCCATCAACTGATGGTGCATTCCTTGTTGGTATGAAAACTTGCAACTTGTAGTCCTAATAGCAATTATAATACTCAAGTACTTACTAAAATCAAGAGGAAATATGGAAAATAATCAAGACTGGTATGTGCAAACAATGCAGCTTACAAAACAGCAAAAAAATCAACAAGTGAATTATTCGTCTAATCGGGCATATACTAGCTGAGAAATACGTACCCATACAATATGATAAATTCTCTTATAAATTTGTTGTATTCTTTTTAAATTTGGTAGGTTAAACGAGGATATCAACTTCTGGCTGTTTTTCACCCACATTTAAAACGTGAATAGTGTTTAAATGTTATCAATAATTTTATTCCTCAGATTAACCACTTGATTATGCCTGATACGGGGGATTTCTGTATATGGTTGAAAGAACATGTGCGAGAAACAGATCCAGACAAGCTGAAATGGTTATTTTACTGTAGACTGGTTACGAGGTTTTTCAATATAGCCTTTAACTCCGGATCATAATTCTCTGACAGACCCAATCTTTTTGCCTGTGACTCTAACGCAATTTTGAGTATCATTTTCTCTTTGGTTTTTGCGGCAAGTTTTTTCACTAATTTATCATTTTTACTTCTCAGCGCTATTAATTCCGCCTCTTCTGCACTGCTATCCAGATCCCCTATCATCGGATCAGTCGTACTATTCTCGACAAATTTGGTAATATTTTGCAAACTATTAATATCATCTTCGAGCGTTTTTATCGTCTTCCCGAGAGATGTATATTTTTCTTTAATAGTTGTATAATCTTTACTTATTTGCCCCTTCTCCAGGCTCAAATCATATCTCACGGACTCCAGTTCTTTTGTTTTGATCTCCCGCTTCTTTATATCCTGTACAAGATCGTCCATCCTTTGCTCTAATAAAGTTGTCTCTACAACCTTGTTTCTATATTTATCAACAAATCTTATGGAAATAAGTAGACATACTATGCAGATAAATACTAAAGCACAACTGGCAGTAAGTATTCTTTTAATTTTATTTTCTTGCGTTGATTTCATAATAATTCCCTTTAATTTTTCATCCAAGTTTAATATATTAATACGGCTTAAACTTTACAAGACAATTCTTATTACTTGTGTCTTCCTTAGAAAAGAGTTTCTCAGCAACAAGGACCTGCCCTCGTCCGTACCGGCACGGGCGGACACTAGTCGCAATGTAATGGAGTATGGGCCACTTTCCATAAGGTGATGAGTGATAGTAACGACAGTATCAAACGAATCATTCTTTAATATTTGTTTTTTTACCTTGGTGGCTAAATAGTTAAGAAAAGAGGTTATCCCGTTGGTCAATAATATAAAAAAAACACCATTATATGATGCGCATATAGAGCTCGGTGCAAAAATTGTAGATTACTACAGTTTTAAAATGCCATTACAATATGATAGCATTATAAGTGAACATAAAAATGTAAGAAGCAGTGCCGGCCTTTTCGATATTTCACATATGGGAGAAATACTTGTAGACGGTAAAGGGGCAACGGAATTTGTTCAAAAGATTATTACCAATGACATAAGTAAGCTGTCAGATTATCAAGCGTTGTACACCCCTATTTGCGATGAAGAAGGCGGTACTATCGACGATGTTATCGTTTATAAATATAATTCTGAAAGATATATGCTCGTCGTTAATTGTGGTACTACGAAAAGGGACCTAAAGTGGATAAATAAATATAAAACTGACGATACAAATATTAATGATTTAAGTAATAAACTCTCACTTCTGGCTGTTCAAGGACCAAAATCTGAAGAAATAATAGGACTTGTTTTCGGTGAGAAATGCACCTCACTCTCACGGTTCCAATTTATAGACGTAACTGAAAACGATATGAAGATGACAGTATCCAGGACCGGTTACACAGGGGAAGATGGATTTGAGATATTTGTCGGTAATTCACAATGCGTAGAATTATGGAACTTATTGCTCGAAAAAGGGAAAGATATAGGCCTGGAACCTGCAGGCCTTGGAGCAAGAGATACATTGAGATTAGAGGCCGGTTACCTGCTCTTTGGTAACGAGATTGATGATTTTACAACACCTATAGAAGCAGGCATAGGTTGGACAGTTAAATTTGATAAAAAAGATTTCCTTAGTAAAGATACATTGCTAAGACAAAATAAAAACGGAATAAATAGAAAGCTTATAGCATTCAAGATGCTTGATAAGGGAATTCCCAGGACTGATAGCGAAATAGTGCATAATAATAATGTTATAGGTAAGGTAACAAGTGGAACTTTCAGCCCGACCCTGGAAATAGGTATAGGCTTTGGCTACGTGCTCAATCGTATCGCAGAAGAGAAAAGCGAGATCAGTATAAGGATCAGAGACAAAGATTTTCCTGCGGAAATTGTAAGTACTCCGTTTGTCACTCAAGGTGAGAAATGTGACTAAATTGATTACCTATCATTTAACCAATGCAAGTTAAATAACTCATTCCGCTTCATTACATTAAGAATAGTATATCAGCATATTAATACGAGAGAGGAACGACCTAAAAATATTAACTTTGAAAGATAATTAATTATGAGTAATAAAGAATATAACTTTACAGAAATAGAGAAAAAATGGCAGGATTTTTGGGAAGGAAGTGGCCTGTTCAGGGTAGATGAGGATTGTGACAAGAATAAATTTTACTGTCTCGTTATGTTCCCCTACCCCTCCGGAACACTTCACGTTGGACACGGGAGGAATTATATCATAGGCGATGTTGTCTCCCGCTATAAAATCATGAAAGGGTTCAGGGTGCTCTCACCAATAGGATGGGATGCCTTTGGCCTGCCAGCTGAAAATGCGGCAATTGCAAACGGTATTCATCCATCCATTAATACAGAGAACAACATCAAAAAGATGAAAGTACAACTCGAAAGATGGGGTGTTGGTTACGATTGGGACAGGGAAGTTGCATCCTGTGAACCTGATTATTATAAATGGACACAATGGATATTCCTTAAGCTATTTGAACAAAATCTCGCATACAAAAAGAAAGCCGCAGTAAACTGGTGCCCTTCCTGTGCAACAGTGCTGGCAAACGAACAGGTAGTTAATGACCTTTGTGAAAGGTGTGATACAAAAGTCAAACAGAGGGACCTGGAGCAGTGGTTTTTTAAAATCAGTAATTTTGCACAGAGGTTGCTGGATGACCTTAAGACACTTGATGGATGGCCGGAAAGAGTAAAAACAATGCAGGCAAACTGGATTGGTAGAAGTGAAGGCGCAAAAATTAACTTTAAATTAGAAGAGACCGACAAGACAATCCCATGCTTCACGACAAGACCGGATACTATATTCGGTGTTACGTTTATGTCCCTGGCTCCGGAACATCCTGTAATACGTGAATTAATAAATGGCACTGAACATGAAAAATCTGTATTAGAATTTATAGATAGAGTAAGAGGACAGAGCACCATAGAAAGGACATCAGAAGGGACCGAAAAGGAAGGAATCTTTACCGGCAGATATGTCATCAATCCGGTTAACAGTGAAAGAGTACCGTTATGGGTATCCAATTATGCACTGATGGGATATGGGACTGGAGCAGTTATGGCCGTACCCGCTCACGACCAGAGGGATTTTGAATTTGCAAAGAAATATAATCTACCTATAAAGATAGTCATTCGCCCTACTGGCAATGATACCATGCTAAACCATGAAGAGATGGATGAAGCATATGTTGAAGATGGAGTACAGGTTAATTCCGACCGGTTTGACGGAATGCCAAACAGAGAAGCTATCCCAAAGATCATAAACTTCTTTGAAGAAAAAGGCATAGGAGAGAGAAATATAAATTTCCGACTGAGAGACTGGTTAATCTCAAGACAGCGATACTGGGGCGCTCCTATTCCCATTATATATTGCGAAAGCTGCGGTACTGTACCCGTACCAGAGAAAGATCTCCCCGTACTATTGCCGGAAAAAGTTGAGTTTAAGCCACACGGCAAGAGTCCGCTTGACGACGTGGATGAATTTGTTAACTCTACATGCCCGAAATGCGGAGGCAGTGCAAAGAGGGAAACGGACACCATGGATACCTTCGTCGATTCAAGCTGGTATTATCTTAGATATATCTCTTCTAAAGACAACACTCAGGCATTTGATTCGGAAGACGCAAACAAATGGTTGCCTGTTGACCAATATATCGGAGGCATCGAACACGCAATCCTACACCTCCTCTATTCAAGATTCATTACTAAAGTGTTTTATGACCTTAAACTAATAAACTTCGATGAACCCTTTAAAAATCTTTTCACTCAGGGGATGATCATCAAAGACGGGGCCAAGATGTCCAAGTCAAAAGGCAACGTAGTTAATCCTGATCTGATCACCGAAAAATACGGCGCTGATACACAACGACTCTACACGTTATTTATCGCCCCACCACAGAGAGATGCAGAATGGAATGACAGGGGTGTAATAGGTTCATACCGTTTCCTGAACAAGCTATGGAATACAATTACGTCATTTGAAGAATATTTTAAAAAAATCCCTGATGCAGGGATCAAGCCTGATTTATTTTCAAAGGAAACAAAAGAACTTTATAGATACATAAACATAACGATTAAAAAAGTCACTGAAGATATTGAGAAATCATGGAGTTTTAACACCGCAATAGCCTCAGTAATGGAACTGCTCAATATGGTCGTGGATTTCAGTGCTGATTTAAGAGATAAAGATTTTAATGAGGAGGCTGTTATTAATGATTTTAATGTGTTGAGACATTCTCTTGAGACCAGTGTAAAGGTCCTGGCTCCATTTGTCCCTCACATAAGTGAAGAACTCTGGGAGATACTCGGGCATAATCCCAGCATCTTTTCCGCACCGTGGCCAACATATGATGAAGGCTCTATTGCTGCCGATCAGGTAGAGATGGTAATCCAGATAAATGGAAAAGTCAGAAGCAAACTGGTTGTACCATCAGAAATAACTGAAGATGACTTAAAATCACTCGTAATGGATGATAAGAAGATAAACGAGAATCTGGAAGGCAAGAAGATAGTAAAAACAATAGTTGTTCCAAAAAAACTGGTGAATCTCGTTGTCAGATAAACAGACATACTTATCTTCTATGATTAGTAGTACGCTCTGTTTTTTCCTGTAAAGGTAAAACTGTATCAACTCACCAGTTTATGTAAGTATGTAGTGTTCACCCAATTATCATTCCTGTATTTATTCTGATAATGGGTAAGTAAATGTTTGATCACATCTTTAACTTCCAGCTTTTCAATTTCTTTAATTCTAAAGTAATTCCACTCCGGAAAAACTTTAAGCCACCTTTTCATCTCTTTCTGCATATATTTTATCTCTCTAAAACCATACATCTCTTTTTCCGCATACCATTTAATTAAATTACCCTCTAATTCCCTTTCCCACTGTTTCATTATTCTGATTCTTCCCATACCTGCTCTTTTGCCCTTATTTGTTACTTCAACCACCTGACTTCCATGTGCAACCAGCTCATGATACATAGTGCCAATTAATGATTTTTCACTTGTGTCTATAAACGTTCTGGAAACATGCATTTGGTGTACCGTCTTACCACACATAAAATATGTTAAGTCAGTATAATAGGGATGGTACCAAATTTCGTGTGTTATATGATTATTTTCTTTATTAAAGTCAGATAGTATTTCATAACACCGGGGAGCTTCGCGTAACCTTTTAATCACCGTTTTATACGTATCAAAAAATTTATTGTTTGTTGGTTCCCCGTCGTATCTCTTCATGCTTCCTATCAGTTTATACTCTATCTTTGAATCTCTATATATCTCCTCAGGGCGCACTTCTCCTGCTGCCAGGCGTGATTTCTCCAATTCTATTCTTTCTTGCCACTCAGCAGTTTGTTTTAATATTTTCTGCTGCTCATGGTAACCGGGATAATGATCGGCTTCAACTCCGAATACCTTCTGCCCGGTAACAGATAAAAGAAGTTCAAGCACTGCTGACGCTATTCCGGTTTTAATAGCATATCCGGCTAACGCGGCACCTGGAATGTCCCTGGTTATGAATCGTCTTCTTCCGGGATTAAAATCTGCAAGTTTTTTAAGTTTGTGATCAGACATATTTTAAGCTATTAATATCATGATGGATTCTTCGACTCAGCTCATCCTCCTATCAGTCGGACAGGGAGTGACTACATGCTTAGCACATTCGCACACTAAGTGTGAACTCTGTCAAAACGCGATCAATATTGAAACTCTTACGAATTTAATTACTTGCGCGGATGGGCCTTATCGTAAACACTTTTTAACCGTTCTGTCGTAATGTGTGTGTATATCTGAGTAGTTGAAAGATTGGCGTGTCCCAGCAACTCTTGTACGGCCCTCAAGTCAGCTCCTTTATCCAACAAATGAGTCGCAAAGCTGTGCCTGAACGTGTGTGGAGAGGTAAGTAGATTAACTCCTGATATCTTTAAATATTTATCAAGAGACCGCGCAACACTTCTTGCCGTCAGGCGGCCACCAAATTTATTTAAAAAGAGAGGCCCACTCATGCTTACCTGTTTTTGGTCATTCTCTTTACTCTTCGATTTAGAATCGATATATTCATTTATCGCCTTAATCGCGTGACTTCCAATAGGCACCAGCCTCTCTTTCTTGCCTTTTCCCTGTACCTTTATCATACCGCCAAAGAAATCAATATTATTCTCGTCTAAACCCACCAGTTCGCTTACCCTTATTCCCGTACTGTAAAGAGTTTCCAGAATAGCCATATCCCTCATACCCATCACATTTGAACAGTCAGGTGTTTTCAGTAAGAGTTCCACCTCGTTTATACTTAAGAAGAGAGGAAGTTTCTTCCCCTGTTTAGGTGTTCGCAACATCTCGAAAGGATTTGAAACAAGCTCACCTTTTTGAATAAGAAATTTAAAAAAAGATCTTATTGATGCCAGTTTGCGAGCAATGGTAGTTTTTGAATAACTCTTTGATCTCAAAACGGCAAGAAACTTTCTTAAGAGAAGATGATTAATGCTCTCTAAACTTCTACATTTTTCAGCTTTTAAGAAGACATCAAATTGGAGCATGTCTTTGTGATATGCTCTCAGTGTATGTTCTGAAAAGCCCTTTTCATGCTCCAGTTTTGTAATGAATTCTAAGGATAATTTTTCAATCATCAGATCTATCTCCTGTTCTCTTTGAGAACACTTTTAGCCAGTATTGGGCCTCGCTCTTAGACGGGCCCAGGTATTTGCTGATTGGTTCATCATCTTCTTCCCTTTTAAACCGGCTATCTTCCTGCCCTGCTGCCTGCAAACGTGCTACTTTCTTTTTAATATCGTTATAAAACGCTAATGGTCCGACAACCTTGCAACCATATTTCTTTACATACTGTTCTATCTCTCTGTCGGAAGTAATTACCGTAATGTGTTTGGGATTTTCACTAACACTCACCATCCTCTTGATTTCTTCATCTGCATCAAGATCATGCCTGGAAAATACGATGTCTATTCCTGCCGGTCTCATTTCCAGTGAGTTACCATGCCCCTGACCATCAAAAACTACTATTAATTTATGCTTCCGTTTTTCTTTGTATTGTTCAAGTAAGGTAAGTAATCTATTACGCAAAACCTCTATATCACACTTTTCAGTACTGTATCCCAGCTCAGAAATTTTAAAGATTACATTATAACCATCTATTATTATGTCCATTTGACTGTTTTCGGTCTTCCCTATACTAATCTGAGTTAACTGTCTGTTTTTACGACTTATATTCTGAAACAATAGTAACATCCACTGTCACGCCTGACAATAGACTTCCTCACGGTATTTTAAATAATTACGGAATAATTCCGCATCATTCACTTTTTAACTCAATTTTTTTACGCCCTTAGCGTTTGCCCACCTTTTGCCTGCCAGAATACAGTCTAGGCAAGCGTAGGTGCACCTTCCCGCCCGGACAAACCGTTCGCCAGCCCGACAAATCAGTTCTGGCGGGGACGAGTACGGTATACATCTTTTAGTGGGCACTCTTCACACCGCATTTTGGGTTTACAATAATACTTTCCTACCCGAACGATGAGAGCATGATACTCATTATAAAAAGAGACCTCTTTAGGCAGGTTCTCTTCAAACACTGCCTTTATAGCTTCATAGTTATAATCTTCAGTTATCAAACCGTGACGAACAAGCACTCGTTTTGTATACGCGTCCACAACAAAAGTTGGTTTCTTGGCGGCGTATAATATTATGGAATCTGCAGTCTCTCTCCCGATGCCATTAACGGACAGTAATTGTTCACGTAATATTGCACAATCCTGCTTAAATAACTTAGTCAAACTGCCATTATAATTAGTAAAAAGCCACTCTAAGAAGTTTTTAAGCCTTTTTGCTTTGACATTAAAATAACCAGAAGGTTTGATAAGTTCCGCAAGTTTATCCTCATTAATCTGATAGAGTTTTTTTAACGTAAATACTTTTGCTGTTTTTATATTTTTAATTGCCTTTTCGACATTTGTCCAATTTGTATTTTGTGTAAGAATGGCCCCAACTACTACCTCAAAATCGGTATCTCCCGGCCACCAATATTGTTTACCAAATGATTTAAATAAACTATCATAAATTTCAGTAAGTACCTCTGCCTTTTTCATGTGTGCTATTTTAACAAACCGCATAACACAAAAGCAAAAACTAATATCATAAACAGGAAACTGCAAACCAGGAAATCAATGAGTTTGACAACATTCATACCAATTTGATACTATTACGGGTTCATAATAAATTATTATACGGCTTAGTATCGTTGACCGGATTGGAGAACCAAAAATATGAGTACCATAAATTTTATCTATCTGTCACATGAAGATGTTATGAAAAGCGGCGGCCTGGACATGTTGGAAACTATCAAAGATGTTGAGAAAGTCTTGATTATGCGTTACCAGGGAGAATGTATAGTCCCTCACAAGGTTGTACTGAGGAAGGGGACCCAGGAAGAAGAAAGTATCACCGGTAGAATTAATGCCTTACCGGGTTACTTGGGAGGGGACACGGATATAGGTGGCCTGAAGTGGGTAGCAAGCTTCGTTAACAACCCGCAAGAGCACAAACTGCCTCGTTCCAGTTCACTGATTATCCTGAATTCCTTTAAAACAGGAATGCCATTGGCTATCATGGACGGGACTATCATCTCAGCCATGAGGACCGGAGCTGTGGCGGGAATTGCATGTAAGTACCTGGCAAAAGAGGGTGCTAAAACCCTTGGAATGGTTGGAGCGGGTGTAATCGGACGTACTGTTTTGATGGCTATCAAGGCAATAGTAGATGTGCAGGAAGTAGAAGTCTACGCAATACACAGAGAACACAAAATAAAGTTTGCCAGAGAAATGCAGGAAGAACTCGGTATATCCATAAAAGTTGTTGATTCAGCAGAACAGGCACTTTCAGGAAAGGACATTATTGTAACTGCCACCCCTGCCAAGCAGCCCTATGTAAAGGCTTCTTGGGTAGCTGAGGGATCGCTATATCTCCATATGTCAGGTTATGAGTGTGAATACGATGTGGTTACCCAATCTGACAAGATAGTTGTCGACAACTGGGAAGATGTGAAGAGTCGTAACTCTCAAACTCCTGCAATTATGTTTCATAACGGCAAGTTGTCCGATAGCGATTTACACGCTGATATTGCAGAAATACTAGTTGGGAAAAAGCCTGGACGTGAAAGCCAGGACGAACGCATATTTTTCAATCCTGTTGGTATGGGTATACAGGATCTTATTGTTGCTCACCGGATCTATGGAACCGCAAAGGATAGAAATATTGGACAAAACCTGACGTTATGGGAACAACCTTTATGGGTATAGGTTTTGTTAACTGGAGTGAATTAAACCATGAAAAAACCCGTATACTGCTTTATAGATGATTCTCCCTTCGAACTTAAACTGTTCAGGGATATTATAGAAACACGTTTTCCAGGAATACACTTCATCTATGCAGGTACCTGCACTGAATGTGACGACCAACTGAATGATCTGAAACTGTACCCGTCTCTATTTATTCTGGATCTTTATGGCCGTGAAGGATTACAAGAAAATGTCTCTATTCCTCAGAAGGAATTACTGGAAGCACAGATCAATAAAATACCGGACCTGAATATTGCCTATGACGGTCTTGAAAAATATAATTACAACAATAATCTACAGGCAAACGAGTTTCTCAAACGCCTGTTTTCAATATTGAATGAATGGAGAAACCTTTTCTCCGAACAGTGTGTGAGCCTGGATCAGGGAAGTCGGTTCGGAGTAAATAACCTTTTGCATGTCAGGCAAAACTATCCATCGGTTACTGCTGTCATGTATACCAGAAAAGGTTTATTTACCGATGCGGTAACATTGTCACGACATAACTGTGATGGAATATTCATAAAGCCCCCCGGTGCTACCGACGAAGACATTTACGGAGAAACCGAAAAGCAGGCAGAGAGTCTTATGAATAACTGGAACGAGTGCGTAAGAAATAACTATTGTTTGTCTCTCCAAAAATCAAACTTCCATGATAAAACGCCTCATAAACTTGCAGAAGTACTGTCCCGGAATAAGCATCAGATTGTAACTGATGAAGAAGAAAGAGAGAGGATTAGTACACTTCTGTATTCTTTACAGACAGCACTTTCTACTGATACAAACATCTCAACGCCAGGAATAAACGCACTCATTCAATGGGTTACTTTTTTTTATAGTTTATCCTGATTAATGAGCATCCATCCAGCATAACTTGCACACCTCCGATATCTTCAATATATACCGATAACAAGTTAAGCCTTCGGTAAAATTCTACGCCTTCATAATGTCTGTTAAAAAATGCCGGGTAAGAAACCCGACCTACGAGTGAAAAGATATAATATTTTGTAGGGCGGGTTTCTTACCCGCCGACTTTGGATTTCCTATGCATTAAATTAATAAGAATTTGACAATTTCCCTAAATATTTGATAATACATTAAGTCTATATAAAGATGCTTCATCTAATCAATGCTTACCATACTACTAATAAGGTATTATAAAACAATTAACTTAATTACGGCATTCATCATCTCTGGAGAAATCAAGTGAAAATAGGATTTACGGGAATTGATCTACCGGAAGGAAAAACGAAATACAAAGATGAAAAACTTATTGCTTTAGAAACAAAAGACAAAGCAAAAAAAGTTGTACCATTTTTTGCTGAATTTGCAAAAGATGAATTCGTACAGTCTGAAGCTATCGTTGTTCCCAAGAGTAATATCCTTGATCTGTTGATCCTTGACATGGATAAGTTCGAGACCAGATTGTTAAAGCTGGAAGATGGTGATGAAAAATCGTTAATGACAAAATGTATGGATCTGTTGGAACAGGAAAAGCCCCTTTGCGATGTCGATTTCAACGACGAGGAAAGGGAGATATTGATTGCCACAGCTCCTATCAGTTTTAAACCTATAGTTCAGATTGAAGGAAGTGAGGATATTAATACCATAATTTTTTTAGCCCTCGAAAAAGCAAATCAGATGTTCTTTTATACATCAGGCCCCAAGGAATCGCATTCCTGGCTCATACAAAAAGGCTCAGAGATTATTGCGTGTGCCGAAAGAATCCATTCAGACCTTGCACGTGGATTTATTAAAGGTGATGTTGTCAGCTTTGAAGATTATATGAATTGTCATAATTTTAATGACTGCAAATCAAAGGGAGTAGCGAAAATGGTTGATCGTAACCATATAGTACAGCCAAATGATATTATCGAAATCAGATTTAATGTGTAGGAACAGGTTTCGCACGGCTACAAGTTATAAATAATGTGAAATGTAGTCTTAGAGAAAAGCTCCGCAACATATATTAAACATAAAATAAAGTAACTTTTTTCAATCTTGGAGTAAACAAAATATGGCTTATCAAAATGTGGTTGTTTTAGGAGGCAGTGGTAACGTTGGCAGAGAATTTATGTCCCAGGTAATTCAACACGATACGGTTTGCTCCAATAAACATCTTAATCCTACTAACATAATAGCTCTAACAGATAGTAAAGGTTTCTGGTTCAATCGTCATGGCCTGAAAATCCAGGAGAGCCCTGAAAATATTCATAAATGGAAAGATTCAAAAGATAAGTTTAATGAATATATGCATGATTTAGACGAGTATCAACGATACGACAACTTGTCAGATTTATTAAAATTGATCCAAAATGAGGGGATGGCCGGTGAAATAGCTTTTGTTGACATTACAGCCGGTAAGGATGATTTAAGAGATTTTCATCTGAAAGTAATCAACGATTCTGATGAGACAGTAATTACCGCAAACAAAAACCCACTCTCCATTTACTCAACTGACGTGTTCAGAACACTTACCCGATACAGAGAAAGATATGGATTTCTGTGTACGGTAATGGCCGGCGCAAATGCAGTGTCTAATTTACTAGACTATTACGATACATCAGAGATAGTAAAGAAAATAGAAGCTTGTTTCTCCGGTACCCTGGGATATCTGTGTGCTGAATTGGAAAAGGGAGAAAGGAGTTTTTCAGAGATACTGTATGATGCAAAAAGCATGGGCTACACTGAACCTCACCCGAAAGACGACCTGAACGGTCTGGACGTTGCCAGAAAGTTGATTATCTGTGCCAGAACATTCGGGCACAAAGTTGAGATGAAAGATATAGATCTAGAAGGATTCATCAGTGAGTCCTTCTTAAATATAGAAGACGTTAATGAGTTTATGGAATCTGTTAAAGGTGCTGACCAGGAGATGCAGGACAAATTTGCTTCTGCTAAAGGAAATGGTAAAACGCTGAGATATGTCGCTAACTTCAGTTTAGGTGAAAATGGTAATTCTACCTTCAAAGTAGGCCTGAAAGAAGTCCTTCCGGATTCCCCTCTCGGCACACTGAAAGGCTCCTCAAATAAAGTTATAGTTGAGACTGATATTTTCTGTGGTGACAAAAAATATATTATAGAATCTCCAGGTGCAGGACCGGATGTAACCGCTTGGGGATTAAGGAGAGAACTCCTCTCAAGGATAAGTGGAAGAAAGGGTGGAGACTACAAGCTTACATAAACAAAAAAATATACAGGACGCAGATTTCCTCAGATACTATTTTTCTACTACATTCAAATAAGTAGAAGTCCTTCCTAAGAGATTATTTTTTGGATCAACTATATTAACATTGGCTACAATATTGTGAAACCCTTTTTGCAGATGAAGTTCACGATACGGAAGAAAGGCCTTAAAATCAGTAAATTTGGTATTGGGGAATTTCGGACGAAACTTTGATGTTGCAACTACATAACCACCCTGAGACTGATAGGAGTTATCTCTTGATAGCAGCCATTTGCCATTAGGGAATGAAAAATAGACATTCATAAAACCATCCCGGCCTTTATAATTTGAAATAGTAAACGTACTATGGATAGTAATTCCATATGTGTTATTAAATTTAACATTATGTTCAATCCAGATTGCCTCGAATTTAGCAGCAGGTAAATTTGTCGGTTGTTGAAGACCTGAAATTGAAGGTTTTTTGATTTCCGGAACGAAGTATGTCCCATTAAAAGAGAGCGGACAACCCATATCTTCTGTTTTTAATTCCGCATTATTGTACACTTTTAATGCTATCGAGAGGCTTTCTCTTAGCTTCATGATACGGTTCTCTTCTGAGGGGTGTGTGGAGAGAAATTCGAACATTTTCGTCCCGGATTTACTCATGGTTTCCCATAACTCTACTGCCTGTCTAGGATCATAACCAGCTGCTGCCATGTATAATAGACCATAAGCGTCTGCCGCGTATTCCATCTTCCTGCCGTAAGGCAAGGCGGCAAAATAATTGGATCCAAGACCCCAGATACTCTTTAATAATTCACGCTGCTTCCTTTTTACCTTGCTTTTGTTCATCATATTGTTAAATGACTGCTCCAGAAGGTTAAGCTGCATCGCCATTGTCATCTTTTTGGCACCATGGCGAAGTGTAGCATGGGCAATTTCGTGTGACATTACTGTAGCCAGCCTCGCCTCATACTCAGCAACCTGAATCATGCCCGTATAAACAGCCACCTTACCGCCGGGAAGACAAAAAGCATTAGCTCTTTTATCAACTATTATATTAAATTCATACGGCATATCGGGCTTTGACGCAACAGAAGCAATTCTCCTGCCGATTTGCCGTATAGTTTCATTAAGTTGTTCGTCGGCACTTCGATATGAATTATTCAGTAATTTCCTATACTCCTCTTCACCTATACGTCTCTCCTCCTGCTCGGATATTTGAACAGACTACTCCTTTACAGGAGCAGAGAAGGTTATAAATGAAATAAGAAAGACACTTAAATATTTAAGCATAATAGAAGTTCTTTTTCAGTTACTAAGCATTTAGCGAGATGAAATGGTAATAGATTTACTGTTTTTGTTTTGATTATTTGTGAACCCATTTACCTTGAGAAATATACGACCATTTTGAGCTTCCATCAGCCCAATAAAACCAGCCGCCGACAGCAATTTCGTTCTGAAATTCACCGACATATTTATTTCCAGATGTCCAGATAAATATACCATGTCCATTCACTTTATTTTGATTAAAGCTACCTGCGAATTTATTACCATTAGCCCAGATGTAGATTCCCTGCCCATGTTTATTGCCGTTTACAATGTTTCCTGTGTATTTTTCTCCGTTGGTAAAATTTGTTCTATGAACCCTGAGAAATTTTTTATGAACCCATTTTCCCTGTGAAAGGTATGACCATGATATGTTGCCATTGGGCCAGTAATACCATCCACCTACAGCAACCTCATGCTTATATTCACCATCGTAAATTGAGCCATCCGGCCAGATGGCTGTTCCCTGGCCGTGACGCTTATCATTTTTCCATGCCCCCATGTATTCATTGCCATTCGCCCATTTGATTGAACCCTGTCCGATCTTTAAATCATCTTCCCATTCACCAGTATATTTATTCCCATTTACCCATGTAAGAGTTCCCTGCCCGTTCATTTTATTGCTGTTCCATTCTCCTACATACTTGTTGCCATTTGGCCATATATACGTTCCCTGCCCGTTTCTTACGTCATTAACCCATTCGCCGGTGTATTTATCCCCATTGGGCCAGGTCATGGTTCCCTGTCCATGCTTTTTGTCATCTTTCCACTTACCTATGTATTTGCGACCATCTGGCCAGATCATAGTCCCATGACCTTGCCATTTTCCGTCTTCCAATCCTCCTACATACTTCTTGCCATCAGTCCAAGTGTAGGTTCCCTGGCCGTGCATTTTGTCATCTTTAAATTCACCCGAGTACTTATCACCGCTTGAGAAGGTATTAATACCCTCGCCGTGCCTCTTATCATCTTTATATTCACCCACATATTTAGCGCCATTCCCCCACGTATTTGTCCCCTGACCGTTCCTCCTATTATCTTTCCATCCTCCTACATACGCGCCACCATCAAGGAAGTTCATAGTCCCCTGACCGTTCCGACTATCATCTTTCCAGTCACCTACGTACTTCTTGCCGTCTGCCCAGGTCATGGTACCATGGCCGTGTTTTATGGTTTTATCTTTTTCTTTATCATGCTTCCATTCACCAACATATTTATCACCATTAGGCCATGTAATGGTTCCTCCACCTTTGTGGTCCCATTCACCCAGGTACCTGGTGCCATCAGGTTCAGTAAAAGTTCCCTGTTGACGTCCTGTTTTGAATTCCGCCTCGCCTTCAAATATACCGCCACCGGGTCTACTTACTATTCCCTGGAAGTGTCCCGAATTGAATTCCATTTTACCGTCAAGCTTGCTTCCATCAAGGTTAGTTATTGTGCCCTGGAAGCTTACTTCGTCAGCGTTAAATTGACCGGTATACTTGTATCCTTCAGGATTAGTCAAAGTTCCCTGACCATGAGGCTTACCGTTTCTAGTTTCTCCCACATATCTGCTCCCGTCAGGATTATTTATTTCTTGAATCTTCTCTTCTGGTTCCTGTTTTCCTGTAGCACTACCACCAATTTCCTTGAGGAGTTGCAAGGCTTTAGTATTTCCGGGATCAAGATCCAAAGCCTTTTGTGCATGTTTCACGGCCTTCCCTTTTTTGTCCATTGCCAATAAATATTTTGCCCACAAAATTTGAGGAAAGGGTGATTTGCTATCTATCTTCTCCGCAACTTTAATTGCGTTTTTAGCCCGGAACAACATCGACTTTTTAGTCTTACCGGTTGAAATATATTTGTTGATATAGGCTTCTGCCAGGCCACACTGTGCCTCCACAGATTCCGGATCTCCCTTTACCATTGCTTTATAATCGGCAATGGCAATATCTACTGATTCTGCCGTTCCTGCATATGTGATCAGAATTGCGGGGAACAGAATAAACACTACCAGAATAATTAAAAATAGATTTGATGATTTTTTCATTCATTTACCTCACTTGATAATTATTACGATAAATTCAGGAAATCAGGTTGTTTCCTATATAGTGTTGTTGTAGAAAAAAATCCTCTATCGCTATCTAATAATCTAACTGTATTTTAAATTCTTACAAATCTGCCAGTCATGAGCTCTTGATAACTTATTCAGGATGGTGTCGAGTTAAGCCGTAGCAGATTTTGAAGTCCTCTTTCTATAAATCCTTAATAGTATTAAATTCCAATTTAGACCATATTCTCGGTTAGATTCTTGATGCACCAATTTTCTACAACTTATATCGCTGTATGGGTTAATATTATTATCCTTCCTTTACTGCTGTACAGTTACAGACCAATAATACGACATATCTATTTGCCCTCATACCGGTGGAGACACCTACGGCATTTGTAGTACAATCAGCACCAAGCCAAAGCATTGTTCCTTTTTGATGTATACCTTTTCTTAATAATTATTTAAACTTTTAAAACATTATTGCGTAAACTATTTGCGCCACCAGAATGTTGAATTCCCCCAATTAATCCTCTTTTTATCAGAGCTTAAGTTCCCTTTAAGCCCACTCCAATCAATTGCTTCAATGGTATTTCTGTTAATTAGTCTTGCCCGTGAAGACATTCCATGCTCATTGCGAATCGTTAGATCATTCCCTTTTTGTGCTATCCTACACTCTCCTCCAGGAATTGCTGGTGGTGCTCCTCCAGCATACCAAATACCAGATAAGCTTGTATCGACCTTAGGCAGCTTTGCTCTTTGAGGTACATTTGACAAATCTGACGATTTTGCCTTTGCTGCTGCCGCATCTGCCCTTGCCTTTGCTGCTGCTGAATCTGACCTTACCTTTGCTGCTGCTGCATCTGACCTCACCTTTGCTGCTGCTGCATCTGACCTCACCTTTGCTGCTGCTGCATCTGCCTTCGCCTTTGCTGCTGCATCTGCCTTCGACCTTGTTTCTGTTGTTTCTGTTTTCTCTTTTCCCTCGTCTACTTCCAATATTGCAGTCTGTATTCTTGAAGGAAGAGTGTCAATAAGTTCATCAGCTTCATCTCCCATATTCTTCAGGAGCGCTTTTGCTTTTTCTTTATTGCCATCATCAAAAAGCGTTATGATATCTTCTATGGTTATGATCAGTCCTCCAGTATCATCTTTGAGCTGGCCCTTTGAAACAACCAGTTCATCGCTGTTATCTTTGAGCTGGTCCTTGGGAACAACCAGTTCATCACTGTTATCTTTGAGCTGGTCATTGGGAACAACCAGTTCATCACTGTTATCTTTGAGCTGGTCATTGGGAACTATTAGTCCACTATTATCCTTTTCGAGTACCGTTGTTTCTTCTTTTTTTACCAATTCATCCTGCACTCCTTCCGGAAGCTTGTTAAAAAGGTTTTCCCAGTCATCCGTCTTTGTCAGGAGTTCAAACGCCTTTTCATTATTGCCATCTGCAACAAGCTTTATAATATCTTCTACGGTTGGTTCCGGCTTTCTTTCTTCTTCAGCCTTTGCTTTTGTTTCAGCTTCTGCCTTTGATTTCGCTTCTGCCTCTGCTTCCAGCTCTAATAATTGATTTAATTCTTCTAAAACTTTTGCTTTTGTTTCAGCTTCTGCCTTCGACTTCGCTTCTGCCTCTGCTTCCAGTTCTAATAATTGATTTAATTCTTCTAAAACTTTTACTTTTTCGTCAGCTTCTACCTTCGATTTCGCTTTTGCCTCTGCTTCCATTTCTAGATATTTTAAAGCCTCCTGGGCAATTTCTTGCTTCTCTTTTTCTAAGGCTTCCTTCTTTGCCCTCTCTATCTCATTTTCCAGTTCTTCAACAGTAACCTCAGGTTGATTTTTTTCCCACTCATATAGCTGAATGACTGAGTATGAACCTTCTAAACCAAGATTATTTTTACCCAAAGGCACACCACCGGCTCCTCCTCCGTATATATCAATCCCTTTGTCAGAAGAAACACCAACCCCTCCTTTGAATTCAATAATCCCTCCTAATTCAAGAGACAGACCCGCTTTCCCCCCTACACTCTGTATAACTGGTTGAGGGTTTTCTGCTTTATTTATAGTAGGTAGTTGGGTTTCGGAAATAACAGTAGGAGGTTTATTAGTTGGAAAATATGTTTCTTCAGTCATGGGATCTATAGGATAAGGTAATTCATTCTCGAATGGCAATCGAGTCACCACAGCATTTCCAGTAGTGCCAATATCCATATTCAAAGATCCTTCTACATTTAGTCCCGGAAGAATATTATCCAGTGGGATCTTTCCTGTAATTTCGAATGTCCCTTCAAATGGATTTAACCCAATTTCAACAAACCCCAAGTCTAATCTGCCGTCAATCGCTTCAGGAATCGGCATTGGAGAATAATGAAGAGTTTCGACATCATGACCTAGAACTTCATCTGATATTGTCCCCGTCGTATCATAATAGTTTACAGGATCATTTGCAGAGTATAAATAGGCATGCAGGTTTTGTGGACTCTGCAAGCGATAAGATAGTTTGTCCCTTGTAAGGAACCTACCCAGAGAGGGTAGATACCACCGGGCACGCATGTTGTACATTCCCAATTCTGCAAAACAAGGACGGCCTTTGTAGAGAAATGGGGGTAAAATCTTATCATTCATTGGGTTTTTATCTACCAGATTACCAAAAGGAAGATAACGAAATGTTTTCGTATTTTTTCCTGTTCCTGAAACCGTTGCTCCCACATCTCCAGTGGCATTAACAATAAGGTAATCGATACCTTCCTGGCCCCTGCGGGCAAGTGGCCGATCAAGACCCTGTCCGTGGAGATATCTCCTGAGGACCTTCTTCTCTGAATCAAGCACTGCATAGATATTCAGTCCATCATTGAAGAAGAAGAGCGGCTTACCATTCTTCTCATAGCGAAAGAGATTTCCAAAAGGGTCATAACCAAAGCGAATCTTGTCACCAGAGGCAAGTTTTGCTTCTATAAGCCGATCTTTAGCATCATATCGATACAATGTTTTTTTGTCTTCCTGAGTCACAGAGATCAGATTGCCGTTAGCATCATATTCGCAAGCAATACCTTTATCATTATAGGAAACAAGCTGGTCCGCTTTATCATACTCATACATTTTCCCTTCCATACCTTTCAGTCTGTTCCCCTTGTTGTCATATGTGTAGCTTAACAGACCTGAATCCTGCTCATCCTTTACCTCTGCCAGCCTGCCTGCCTTGTCATAAAAAACAGAATTTAAACTACCGCCACTTTTGATTGACTTAATTCTTCCCCATTCATCGTGTTGATACTCTTTTTCAGTCGATCCATTTCCATCCCCTATTACAAGCTTTTCACCTATGGGTTTTAAACCATTGCCATAAATAAATCCATTAACAGTATCTCCGGGATACACGACAGACGCAAGTCTTCCCGCTTTATTATACTTCATATGATACTTCCTGCCGTCCCAGTCTGTAGTCTCTATCCGCCTTCCAACACCATCATATGAATGATGTATCATACGAGACTTTCCGGCAGGGTCTTTCTCAAGCACCTGAATAAGCCTGCCCGCATGGTCATATTTGTAATTAAGCTCCATGGAGAGAGCAGATGAAGAAAACCGTTTTATACGTCCCATGGGATCATACTCATACTGAAAAGTACCTTCTTCATTTTCTGCACTTATTACATTTCCCATTTTGTCATAAGATCGTTTTGAAAGTAGTTTGTCGGAAGCCCTCTCCTCTATGATATTACCAAGGCTGTCTCTTACATACTCCAGAACGGTGCCATCAGGTTTGTTTATTCCGAAAACCTTTCCCTCAGAGTACATAAAAGAACTCTTTTTCATGTGTGCGTCTGAGTAAGTCATAGAGTGGGCTTTGACATCATTGGTAAATTTCTCCTCTATACCATTTTGATCACGAATAGTAGCAATATTACCCATGTTATCATACGTAAACTGAACTGATGTCCCGTCTGGAGTAATTATGCCTGAGACTCTTCCTTCTGGACTATATTCCCTGGTAAAACTCTTTAAAGGTGCTCCCAAGCTTTCGATTAGTCTTCCCTCAAGGTCATAGGAATAGCTAGCCTTGCCTGCGCCTGTGATCTCTCTTGATAACACCCTGCCCGCTTTATCGTATACCAACTCTTCAATAATCTTACCAGGATACTCTTTTTGTACAAGCTGACCAATCTTGTCATACTTCATAACGGTTGGTTTACCATTTCTATCAATCGCACGAACAAGCTGACCTTCGTTATTATATTCATATCTCTTCGTCTTCCCTTCTCCATCAGTCCATTTCAGGAGTTCTCCGCGAAGGCCGTATTCACGTGTGACTACCGCGCCATCAGGATAAGAAACTGTGTTCAGGAAACCGCGAGAATTGTATTCGTAACGAACAGTGTTTCCACCGGGATTAATGATTCGAGATATTCTACCGTTTTTCCCATAAACATACTCTGTCTTCGCGTTTTCACGGTTGGTAAATGATATAATTCTACCGGGCAGATCGTATTCACGCTGCTCTTTCGTCCCATCCTTAAAAAGAACCGTCGTCAGACGTCCGGTTGAGTCATAGAGGAAGCGCCTTTGTCCCAGACGGAAATGATCCTGCTCTATAAGACGGGAAAGTTTATCATACCTGTTCTTAATGACAGTCCCGTCAGGACGTTGAGTTGAAACAAGATGTCCGTATCGGTCATACGTGTAGCGCAATTCATAGCCGCTACTATTTGCTACGGTTGTTATCCGTCCAAGCTTGTCTCTTTTGTACAGTATCATTCTCCCGGAAGGATTTTCCTGAGAAACAAGATACCCCCTTTCGTCGTATACCATTTGTGTCTTTCCGGTGATATCCTCAATCCAGATCAGCCGTTTACCCTTGTCATAACCAAATGTCCGCTTTAATCCTCTTATGTCTGTTTCTTCTATTAAATTACCATAAGAATCAAAATTCCTCTTAATGTAAGACCCGTTTGGGTAGGTTATCTCAATAACATTTCCCCAGTAGTCTCTTTTATACTCAGTTATTGCGCCGGCCTCATCTTTCTTTGTGATAATATCACTGGATTTATTGTATGTATAATTGACGGCAGAACCGTCCGGTTTAGTTATTTTTTCAATATTGCCTGCATCATTATATTTATATTTGTATATGGGGCCGGCTGGTGTTGTTATGGACTCTATTCGTCCACTCTGAGAGTCAGGCTCAAAACGGGTAATCAAACCAATTGGATTAACTTTCTGAGTAATGTTCCCCTGGTCATCATATTTATATTTTGTCTTTGCTCCAACTGGGTCAGTGCTTTCCAGAAGAGAACCCTGCTTGTTATATTTCCATTCAGAAGCATTCCCGGAAGGATCCAAGATCTGTACAGTCCTGCCGGTATCATTATCATTTAGCTTGTATGTCCATTGTGTTCCGTCATCTGATCTCTTTGTCATTACATTCCAGTTACCATCTTTCTTATACCGGTATTTCCATTTGTTGCCTGAAATATCGGTATAACTTTCTACCCGCTTACCCTCACCAAGACCAAAAGAGGCATTTAAAGAAGATGGTGTTTCAATTTTATGAAGATATCCGTCCTTGTAACGATAATGACTTTTTGTGCCATCCGGATAGATAACTCCGGAAAGCAGATTATCAGAGTATTTGTACTTGAATATCCTGCCTTCAGGATCCTCAACTTTAGTACACAAAAGTCCTTTATAATGTAAAGTAAGAATAGGACCGGTTTCGCCGACTACTTTGTTAAGTAAAAGATTATCTCCGGATTCTGTATATCCAAAGATTAGATGCTTCCCATTCGGAGAGATCTCCTTTGTTAAAAAACCGGAAGAGTTAAAAATAAATTTTTCTCCATTAGAGGATTCAAGGATGAAATGGTCTTCTTCTTTTCGTATAAGAGGATAGTTTCTACCTTCCTGTCTGAATACGCCCTGTCCGTCTACACTAAAAATACCACTATATGGAGTACCAGAAAGAAACATTTCATCAGATTTAACATAAAGCCTGACTTGAACAGAACATGTCCAGTCTTTTCCAAACATCCCATTTCCTGAATCAGGAGTATATGTTCTGGAGAACTTTATATCAGGGCCAATTGTCCTTAACGCTAAATCTGTCTCAATTGCGTTTAGCGTACCACTCTGTCTTGAGATTATTATTTCCGGCACATGAAACGCATAAACAGCGCTACTCAAACAACTGACAAGCACGATTTGGATTAGCAGACACAGATAGGTCATCGGCATTCTTTTTTTCATTTATTCTCCGTTAAAAGTCCAACTTATTTAATTAGCTCTTTTATCTGATCTTGTCTACCTATAGGTTCGATACGCAGCAACCGTGTATGACCTTCAGGGAGAGTCTCATCAGATTCCAGAAACAGTATTACCTTATCACCGGCTGAAATACGAAACTCAAGTCCTGATCCGGAAGTATAAATATCTGCAGGCATTCTGCGACCAATTATCTTGCCATCTTTACCTCTCATATAGGGATCATCAGGTTTGTCCTCTATAAAAACGCATTTTATAACATTTTTATTCGGCAGTGATCCGAAAATTGAGTTAATACGTCGGGCATCCAAGTGGAGAACCATCTTGTGTCCGTCTACAACTTCTTCTGTGGTGATGACGGATACGATGAGGGCCAGTTCTGTTTTCTGAATTACACTTTCCAGCGATTCATAATGATATCGAGGGGGGCCAAAAGCGAAGGTAAGGTTTGGGATCAAACATACCGCTACTGCTATTGCAGTTACTTTAAATATGTATATAGATCTTTTCCTGTAACTCATGTCAAAGCCTCAGGATTAAAAAGTAAATTCTTTTCCATAATGCTGACAAAATGCTACATCTCTATACGGAGTATATTCCTTTAAGAAATTATTTACAAGTTCATTAATCTTAAAATTTTACTATTTTTATACCTCTCAATAGTATGCATATAAACATTAAAATACGAGTAGATTTGCTTTGTAGTCCTCGTGTACATGGCTGTGATCAAACACGTTTGTGGTGAAAATTCTTTTGATTTAAAAGGTGGACATGGTATGTAGATAAAGCTACGGATTATTTGAGAATTTGTCTCTTGTTATTGCTGAAATATCTGGTTTCTTCAGAGTCTTTGTTAAGTTTCGCTTTTGGTCTGAAATAAAATTTCAGTGGAATCTCACTAAACGGAAGTTTCGCCCTCAATTGATTTGACAGATATCTTTCGTAATCGGAATTGAAAAGTCTTTTATCATTTACAAACAGAACAAATGTCGGCGGGCAGACAGACACTTGAGTAGCATAATAGACCTTTGATACTTTGGTTTTTCTCTTTGTCGGACTGCGGCGTATAAAGGCTTTTTCAAGGACGGCGTTAAGTTCTGCTGTTGATACACGTGTATTTGCCTGTTGAAACATTTCCTGTGCCAATTCAATAGTCTCAATTATATTTTCTCCACTGAATGAACTGATGAATGACAAAGGCGCAAAGCCAAGCCCTGGTAAACGAGCATGAACATATTTAATAAATTCTTCAACTTCCACCTCTTCTGCAAGGTCCCATTTACTTACAACCAGTAAGCAGGGTTTATATTGGGTCTTGATATAGTCACTTATTTTTTTATCTACCTGTGAAATCTCCCTGGGTGCATCAATCAACAAGATCACAATATCTGCACGGCGAATAGACCTTTCCACCCTTGCCATACCATAGAATTCAATAGAATCCTGGATATTCTTCTTCTTCCTGACCCCTGCCGTATCAATAGCAATAAATTCTTTTCCCTCTATTTCAAACTTTACGTCAACGGAATCCCTTGTGGTACCGGGTATTTCACTTACAATAACCCTTTCTTCTTGAACAAGTGTGTTTATTAATGTAGATTTTCCCGCATTCCTCTTACCTACAATAGCAATCTTCATTAACGGCTCTGTCTGCACAGGCGTTGTGTCAACCTCAGGAAACATAGAAACAATCTTATCTAAAAGCTCCACTCTGCCGTATCTTTGCAATGCAGAAACCGGAATAGGTTCTCCCAGCCCCAGTTTAAAAAACTCTGATGTCTGGAAATCATATTTTTCTGCATCACATTTGTTTACTATGAGAAGGAGTGGTTTTTTTATTTTCCGAAGCCTCTCCGCAACTTTAACGTCTAATGGTGCAATGCCGTCGCGAACATCAACAACGAAGAGGATCAAGCTTGCCTTTTGGATTGCTATTTCTATTTGAACGTCTACTTCATGTGCTATATCTTCATTATCTGTTATCCCGATACCGCCCGTATCCATTAACTCAAATAGAGCCTCTTCGTGTTCGATCTCTACGGACACTCTGTCTCTCGTTACACCACTTGTTGGATCAACAATTGAAATACGCTTATTTGCCAGGCAATTTAACAAAGAAGACTTACCGACATTCGGTCTTCCTACAATGGCTACGATGGGAAGGAACATTTTCTATTTTTTCAAAATTTCCTGCAACCCTTCAGGCATCTATACCTTGGGTTAACAATTATTCAATTTGTTCCCACGAAAGCAGTAGAAACAATTAAGGGCACATAGTAATACGCCCCTACAGACTTATTCTTGATTTTTTGGAGACAATCCGTTGTTTTCCTGTGACTCTTCTGCGGACTCTGATTTTTCTTGTTCAGAAGGCGTTATTGATTCAAGAGTTGGTGGAGATTGCTGTACTATTGGTTCCTCAGATGCAAGTGGAACAGTTTCTTCCGCTACTGTATCTTCCTCGTCTTCTTCAACATATACATCATCTAGTTCTGTACCATCAACATCTTTCCTCAAGATTAAATATGCAATAGTACTGGCAGAACCTGCAAACGCAATTATTATGCTTCCTACAGTTATCTTAATCAGAACTATGTACAACATAAAAAACAGGGCGGCAATTCTCATTGATATTGGATTAAGTGAGGTAATTGCGTCCCCGGCCCCGCTCAAACTGGCTATGAAAGCTCTTATTTCATTAAGTTTACCTCCCATACCCAAACCACCCGTGAAATAGCTGGTCTTCATAACAAGACA
>ENA-OREN01001518-OREN01001518.1-marine-metagenome-genome-assembly--contig:-NODE-1518-length-26744-cov-11.498519_pt1 | contig 26744 bp, 27 predicted proteins | sample MGYA00248624_ERZ508555 | MGnify/ENA primary metagenome ERZ508555 (study PRJEB26222, sample SAMN06267773) | marine metagenome | isolation source: Saanich Inlet, British Columbia, Canada | place...
GCGGTTGAATGCACTGGTCTTGAAAACCAGCAAGGGCTAATACCCTTCCAGGGTTCGAATCCCTGTCCCTCCACCATATCATTTCTAAATAAATCTCAAAGATTGCTCAAATAATCTATAATCATTTTATGGTTGCAAAGTCGCAACTGTCCTTCTAGCAATGCAGCTTCCAAGGAGCCAATGTCGGATATTATTTCCAAGATGTCTACGGAAGATATTTTTTAAGTTTGAGAGAAAGTTTTGAAATTAGTTACAGCAATATTAAGACCTGAAAATTTAGATAAGGTAAGAGAAGCACTTTGTGATGTTGACATACCTGGTATGACGGTCACTGAAGTGAAAGGGTTTGGCAAGCAAAAAGGTCATACAGAACTTTATCGTGGTACTGAGTTTACAGTAGAGTTTGTGCACAAAGTTAAACTTGAAATTGCTATTTCTAACAAAAATCTAGATCTTGTCATTAATACAATTAGTGATATCGCTCGTTCCGGAAAAAAAGGTGATGGCAAAATTTTTGTCACCGACATCGAAAAAGTAGTTCGTGTTCGCACTGGCGAAACGGACCACGACGCACTCTAGGAGAGCTCAATGAAAAAATTTATACTATTGGCTTTATTGCCAATGACGGCCTTCGCGGACGTCATAAATGGCGCCGATACTGCCTGGATCATGACATCTACTGCCCTAGTCTTGTTTATGACGCTTCCAGGACTGGCACTATTCTATGGGGGGCTTGTCCGCTCAAACAATATTTTATCGGTTCTGATGCAATGTTTTGCCATTGCTGGAATTGTTAGCATGTTATGGTTTATTGCTGGATACAGCCTCGCATTCTCAGGTGATAACCCATTTATAGGAAACTTATCTAACTTTATGTTAGCCCAAGTCACTATAGACAGTGTGAGTGGCTCAATTCCAGAGTCGCTCTTTGCAATGTTTCAGATGACGTTTGCCATTATAACTCCTGCCCTTATCGTGGGCGGCTTTGCAGAGAGAATGAAGTTCTCTGCTGTACTGTTATTTAGTAGCATTTGGTTATTTGTCGTTTATGCTCCAATTACTCACTGGGTATGGGGCGGCGGATGGCTTGGTGATACCCTGGATTATGCTGGCGGAACAGTTGTTCACATCACAGCCGGAGTTGCTGCTTTGGTCGCGGCTATTGTACTTGGTCCAAGACAGGAATTTCTTAAAAAGCCAATTCCACCTCACAATATGACTATGACTTTTATAGGGGCTGCAATGCTTTGGGTTGGATGGTTCGGATTCAATGGTGGCTCTGCACTCTCTGCTGGTGGAGATGCTGCAATGGCAATCCTTGCTACTCATCTCTCTGCAGCAGCAGGTGCTATGACCTGGATGTTCTATGAATGGATTAAATTTGGAAAACCAACCGCTCTTGGATCAGTAACTGGTATGGTTGCAGGTCTTGGAACCATTACTCCTGCCTCTGGCTTTGTGGGCCCTGCTGGCGCCTTAGTTATTGGAATTATTGCTGGTGCTGTATGTTTCAATGCAGTCATCATTATCAAACAAAAATTCAAGATTGATGACTCTCTTGATGTGTTTCCAGTGCATGGCGTTGGAGGAATATGTGGAACAATTTTGGTTGGATTTTTTGCATCGAAAGAGCTTGGAATTTTTTCAGGCCAAGGTGGCTGGAGCCATGAAGCTATTGTGATTAGTGATCAATTACAGATTCAATTAACAGCTGTTGTGGCTACTGCAGCCTATACAGCTCTTGCGACATTCGTGATTCTTAAAATTGTTGATGTTGTGACTGGATTAAGAGTGGATTCACAAACTGAAACCCAAGGCCTTGACCTTGATAGCCATGGAGAAACGGGTTACAACCTTTAACTCTAGACTCTTAATTGAAGAAACTAAAAGCCGGCAATTGTCGGCTTTTTTCAACAAAAAAATTTAATGAAAGGATAAAAAACCTATAATAAAATTTCCTTGAAAAATTCATTACTTATTTATGCGCTTTAAATCCATTTATAAAAATAAATTAAATCATTTTTTAACTCTAGTTCTCATGTCTTTATCAATGCTCGTATTCAACACAAAGACTTTTGCAGATGAGGAGACTCTCTCTTACCCATTTAATGCTGACAGTGGAAGATACTGGCAATATGTCAGCGATCGCGTAATGGGTGGAGTCTCAGATGGTCAAGTCTCACTTGAGCAAGACGGAGAAATGTATTATGCGAGACTTACAGGGAACGTTAGCACTGCGAATAATGGTGGCTTCATACAGTTGCGGGCCAGTGTCTCATTCGCCAACTCAGAAAAAGAGGGAAAAAACCTCCAAGGCGTTCGTCTTAACGTAAGAGGCAATGGAGAAACCTACTACATACATATCAGAACCAATGAGAGCTGGTCTCCATCTGATTACTATGCGACAACTTTTAAAGCTGATGCGGATTGGAAAATGATTGATCTACCTTTTAGTTCATTTAAAAGAAGATGGTCAAAAGACTCGGTTTTAGATCCAAAAAAAATCAGGAGTTTTGGTATTGTTGCCTATGGCAGAGACCATGTGTCTGACATTTCAGTATCAACCTTAGAGTTTTACTATTAGGAGCTTAAGTAGCTATTTTTCTATTCTAGTTTACCTTGATTGGTAAATCTGATATCAGGTCGATTACATGACTATAGCCATCCGTACCAAGGCCAGCAACAACAGAATCAACTGCCGAAGAAATAAAAGAAACATGACGAAATGATTCTCGTAAATGTGGATTGGAAATATGTAACTCAACCTTATATCCTGAATATGACTTTAATGCATCATGAATCGCAATTGATGTGTGAGTATAAGCAGCGGCATTTATTACAATTGCGTCAACTTTATTTATGATTGCATCTTGAATCCATTCAACAATCTCACCCTCGTAATTAGACTGCATAAATTTAACGGAATGTCCAACTTTTGATGCCTCTTCTTGGCACTCTTTAGAAATGCCTTCTAAAGTTTCTTTTCCGTAAATTTCAGGCTCACGCGTACCTAAAAGATTTATGTTTGGACCATTTATGACGTATATATTCATTTATTGATTGCTTAGTTTTTTGTTAATTGACCGAATAGCCAGCACGTAACCATACTTACCAAATCCGCCAATAAAGCCTAATCCACTCTCAGGGACTTGCAAAGGCTTACTGACATTCCGCTTGAAGATATTTTCTATACGGACTTCAATAACTGGCTTACTTTGATTGCTAATTTCACTAATTGCTGAACTAAAAGCATCGTAATTTATCACTGATGATTTTGAGAGTGCAGCTGGATTAATTATGAAAGCATCAAAATTATTAATATCATTAATCAAGCCACTCAAAAGCTCAGATTCATCATCATTTTGACGAAAATCCACTTCAAGACCAAATTCTCCAGAGGTCTCAATACATTTTTGCTCAATACCAGACAAAGATAAGTCTTCATTAGCTGTCACATTATCACTGCTTAAATCCGATAATCCAGGTCCATTAATTATTAATAATTTACCGTTACTCATTTATTGATTTAATTCATCGTTTTATAAATTTAAAAAATATATAGCTCGATAGGCGCTATATAACACTCTGAGATATTATATATACCTCAAGGTTTATTGTATACGGGCTTAATCTTACTCTTTTGAAAGAGTCAAGTTAAGATCTAAATTGAAAAAGTTAATTTTTTACTAGGGAGTCAATTAATGGACGATAGTATGAAAATGGAGGATGTTCTCTATCTGGATCTTTCCCCTCTTCATCCCAATATCTTAAATTTATGCAGTGATCTAAATAATCATTATTTTCAAATTCTTTTATTTCCTTCTCATTCATTGGTCCACCCTGAAGATTAAGAGTATGAACTGAGGCTTCAGATAGGCGCTCAAAATAATCTGCTTTAACTGCACACAAATAACGTTTTGCTGCAACATGCTGACGAATCGGTTCGACAACGGATGCTGGGAAATACTCCTCAAGAAAATTAGCGCCTGCCTCCTCATGAAAGTTGTTTACTCCCTTTGCCAAAGATGACTCAGGAATTTCGTTTTTGTAATGACCTATATCATGAAGAAGTGCTGCCACTATTTGAGCACTATCAGCCCCAGCCTTTTCAGCACATTGGGCTGTTTGAAGCATATGCTGTGCCATCGTGACCTGTTCACCAAGGTATGATTCAGCGCCTCGCCTAAGAAAAATATCTTCAATAAGGTCTACAACATTTTTCGAAGTAATCTCAGTCATTTATTTTTTCCTTCTAATGTATTTAGGAGACTATAAAGTCCATCTAAATCCGTATAGGCTCCTTGAAGGTGACGCTTGCCAGTTTTTGAAAACTTAGTTCTGGCGTGCATAACTCGAGTGTTATCAAACAGCATTAAGCCCCCCTCAGAGAGCCTGAACTGAATCTTCAACTCGTCTCTCTCAATGACCTCACTCCAGTGACGATAAGCCTTATAAAAAGATCTCATTTTATCTTTTGGTACTTTAATTGTATCAATAGAACGGTTGTTGTATCTGACCTTAATGATTTCATTGTTGTCGTTTAACTCTATCATTGGGACCCTTGAGCGAAGATCAGTTTTAGAATCAGTAAACCGATAATTAATCCAGCTACTTGTCAAAGTCAGAAAGTTCTCTTTACTTTCATCACGAAGAATTGAGGCTGCTTTGAATCCATCAACCAAGATCGAATCACCGCCCTCGGTAGAGCTCTCGAGACAATGCAGCAGCTGCACCGTTGGGACGGGGTCTCGGTATGGGTTGTCGGTGTGGGACCCAAGCCCTAGATTGGTATAGGCCAGATTATTTGGGTTGATTTCAGTTCTGACCTCAAACAAAGCCCCATAGTTTGTCTCTCTGGTGAAACCCAACTCACTAATCACCTTCAACACTTGGCCGTCTTGGGTTGGTACATCATTTAAAACAAAGAAACCAGAATCTCTAAGGGATCTTAGCGCTAAAATCTTGGAAGTATCATCAGAACGCATGGATTCATAGCTGATAAAAGGAAGTCCATTATCAAAGCTATCTTTTTGCCATAATTTTTTTTGCTTTTCGCTCCTATCCTCGAAATGACTGTTGAGTTCATAGCAATTTTCTCTGAGCCACTTCTGAGAAAAAACTGATGAGTGGTTCTCGGGCTGAAACAAAACGTGAACATTGCCCTCACGATCCTTATGTGCGTCTTCAATCAATACACTAGAAGGCAAATCCTTGACGCTGAAAAGTCTTTGGCCGTTATCTAAGTTTCTTGATTCAGGCATCTGACAGTGGTCCCTTAACCAGAGACTGTAGAGCGAGCTTTTATTTCCATCCTGCCAGTCTATGACTAGCTCATCATCGATAATAGAAATTTTTGTTATTAAATCGATTGGACCCCCTGCTAGAGTAAAGTCATAAAAGTTATACTAAAAAAGCTACATTGCAATATTTTTACTCTTTGATTGCTGACCAAAAAATGAGGCCTCTTTTGGGTACTCTGGCAGTTCAACACTGTAACTTGAACACCTAACAGTGCCTGTCTCTTTACCTCTAACAATCATCCCGACAAGGTCACTTGGAAGGTGGTTTGGTGAGAGCGCTACTGCATCCTCTGCTTTGTACGTAACGATGAATAGAGACCTTGGAAGTGAAGAACGGTTTGGTGTTGAGCCATGCAACAATTTTGAGTGCATAAGGCATGCTGAGCCTGCCTTTCCCAGACAACTTACTGCCTTTCCCCTATTCGACTCCGCTACCTTGTCGTCCACTGCACCTGTAAAAACGCCATCCTGCCAGTGCGAATGGAGCGGACCAATGTGTGTGCCTGGAACCACCTCTAGTGGCCCATTATCTAAGGTCACATCATCTAAAAAATACAGGACTGTCATGATATCTTCGTTGGAATGGGGCTCAAAAGGAAAGTCTTGATGAAACTTTACTTCGGTTCCAGCGCCAGGCAGCTTTAGATTAATTTTATTGCCGAGATGGTTAATATTTGGCCCAAAGATTTCAGCAACCAGATCCAAAGCTTTGTTATCTTTAACCACGTCAAGACATACTTCAGAAATTTCTGCAGGTGAGGTAATTCTTCTAACAGCTGGATTTTCCGGAGAATGGGTCTTCGGTTCAAGATCAAATCGAGGCCTTCCGTCTTTTATCTTTCCAAAAGGCTGAGTGTATTTCTTACTTTCATCAACCCAATTAGCTAGCTCAGCGTTCAGTGAACTCAGCTGATCGCTTGTAAGAGCATTTTCAAAGAGAATATATCCGTCTCTTTGAAATTGATCGATTAATTCTTTGTTTTCTGAATGCATAGCTTGACTCCTATTCGCATTATGAACCAAAATTGTGAAAAAATAAAGAAAAATTTAATGCCTTAATACAAAGAATATAAAATTAGCAGCATGGACATAATATTCGATAATTTAAATTTCATGCATTGGCTGACTCTGGGTCTCGCTATGATCATCATGGAGCTCTTCCTATGGACAACCTTTCTTCTTTGGGTTGGCGCCTCAGCCATTACAGTGAGTATTATTTTTTATCTGATAGCTGGAGTCGATGGGCTCACACAGTTGTTAGCCTTTTTAGTTATATCAGTAGCTGCAACATACCTATCAAAAAAATATTATCCAGTAAAGACAGTGGATGATGAATTGAATGAAAAGGCCAAGACCTATATCGGCAAAGAATGCAATGTTAGCTCCATAGAGGATGGTGTCATCAAAGTTCAGATTGGAAAGTCACTCTGGTTTGCCAAGGGCACTGATCTTAGCGTTGGGCAAACTGTAAAAATTGTTGGCGTTGACGCATCTACATTTATTGTTGAGCCATTCAATATCTAATTCATAGATTAACTAATTCCATACTGCGACCTGTAGTCTTCAATCTTAGATAGAATTATTGAATCATCATTTGCCTTTAAATAGTCAATGATATGCGACAGATTAATGATACTTAAAACCGTAATACCAAAAATCTGCTCGACTTCTTGTATGGCTGAAAGGTTACCCTTCCCTTTTTCTTGTCTATCAAGGGCAACAATAACACCTTTCGCATTTGCCCCACAACTTTGGATAATATCTTGAGCCTCTCGAATTGCAGTGCCTGCTGTGATGACGTCATCTATAATTAAAATGTCTCCCTCCAAGGGGTGGCCAACGATGCTTCCACCTTCACCGTGATCCTTTGCCTCTTTTCGATTGAAGCTGTATGGAACATTTTGATTAAGGCTATCATTAAGTGCAATAGATGCAGCAGCAGCCAATGGAATTCCTTTATAAGCTGGACCAAACAAAACATCAAAATTTAGTCTACTCGCCTCGATTGCTTGCGCATAGAATTTTCCTAATTGAGATAAATGACTCCCTGTATTGAAAAGTCCTGCATTAAAGAAATAAGGGCTAACTCTGCCTGATTTGAGTGTGAATTCACCAAATTTAAGAACACCTGTCTCTAACGTAAAATCAACAAAATCCTTTTGATACTGTTCCATCCAATATTCCTAAACAATTAAAATAAGCATATGAGAATTATAACAATTAATGTTAATGGAATAAGGGCTGCTGAGAGAAAAGGTTTCTTTAATTGGCTTAAAAAACAGAATGCTGATGTTGTCTGTCTGCAGGAGATTAAAGCGCAGGAAGATCAACTGGATGAGCGCTTTTATCCCTTAGAGATGTTCACGTATTATCACAGCGCAGAGCGAAAAGGCTACAGCGGTACAGGTCTGTATTGCAAGTCTAAGCCTGACAAGATATCTTATAGTCCTTGGGAAGACATGAACTCAGAAGGAAGGATTATTCAGGCAGATTTTGGTGACTTGAGCGTTTTATCAATATACCTCCCCTCTGGATCATCGAAGGAGGAAAGGCAAGCCCTCAAAATGGAGTTTATATATGACCGCTTTTTGCCACATCTACGTGAGCTCGAAAAAGATAATAGAAGATACGTAATTTGTGGTGATTGGAACATCGCGCACAAAAAAATAGACCTCAAGAATTGGCGATCTAATCAAAAAAACTCAGGCTTCCTCCCAGAAGAGAGAGCCTGGCTTGATATTCTTTATGATGAAGTTGGCTATATTGATTCGTTTCGAGAAATTAATAATGAGGAGTTCCAATATACGTGGTGGTCTAATAGAGGCCAAGCCTGGCTGAACAATACTGGCTGGCGTCTTGATTATCATGTGGTCAGTTCAAATATGGCTGGCACCGCAACCTCATGTGAAATCTATAAGGCAGAGCGCTTTTCTGATCACTCACCCTTGATCATTGATTATCAGTTATGAGTGAAGCAAAAAGTCATCGCAAAATTCAGAGCTTTGTAAAAAGGTCAGGCAGACTTTCAAAAGCTCAATCACTTGGACTAAATGATCTGTGGAGTGATTTTGGAATTGAAGTCAATGAAAAAAAAGTTATCAACTTTGATGAGGTGTTTGCCAATCAAAATGATATCACACTCGAAGTTGGCTTCGGTAATGGTGACAGCCTTCTGGAGATGGCGATTAAACAGCCAGATCAAAATTTTATTGGTATTGAGGTCTATGAGGCTGGAGTTGGAAGAATTATTAACGAGGCGAGCAAACAAAACATCAGCAATCTAAAGATTATCAAGGATGATGCTGTAGAGGTTATGACTAATAACATTGCTGATGATAGTATCTCGCACTTCCAATTATTTTTTCCTGATCCTTGGCACAAAAAGAGGCATCATAAGCGTAGAATTGTGCAAACAAGCTTTTTAGACCTCCTCTCGAGGAAACTAAAAATCGATGGGACTGTCCATATAGCAACTGACTGGGAAAACTATGCAGAACACATCATGGAAACTCTAGAAATGCATCATCACTTTAAAAACCTTGCAGGAGACCATATATATTCTGAAAGACCTAAGGATAGACCACTTACTAAATTCGAAAATCGTGGTCATAGATTAGGTCATGGGGTTTGGGACTTACTTTTTAAAAACACAAAGGGGGGTTAAATGTTATTTCCTATATTTGTTGTTGTGACGCTCGCTGAAATATACGTGCTTGTTTCTGTGGGACAGGCCATTGGTGGCCTCTCAACAGTTCTACTCGTTGTAGTCACTGCATTTATTGGATCAAGCCTTCTAAGACAGCAGGGCTGGTCAACTATGGCTAAAGCCCAACAAAGCATGTCAGAGGGAAGAACGCCAGCAATCGAGATGATGGAGGGTGTCGTTATTTTAGTTTCCGGAATTCTTTTACTGACACCTGGTTTTCTGACTGATGCACTTGGACTTCTGGGCCTAATGCCTTGGAGTAGAAGCTATTTCATTAACCACTTTCTTGAGAAAAATGCTGAACGCGTATTTAAGCAAAGAAACTCTGTCTTTATTAATAGAGCAAGCAGTAGTGAAAAAAAATCAAATAAAGATGACACTATCGAGGGTGAATTTTGGGAAGATAAATAATTCTCTATTTCTAAACTCAGCAATAAATATCTCACAATGACAAGCAAAAAAACGCTAGATGACTGGCTGACCTGGCAAGAAACCCTGATGGAAGAGACAATTGTATTAGGGCTTGATAGAGTGCAACTGGTCTACGAGAAACTTTTTCCAAACGGCGTTCCATTCAAGGTTATAACGGTTGCAGGAACTAATGGGAAAGGCTCCACTGTCTCGTTTATTGATAGTATTTACCGTCAATCAACATACAAAGTGGGGCGCTCTACTTCTCCCCACTTACTGAAATACAATGAGCGATATGCCATTGATGGTGAAGATGTATTGGATGAAGTCATTATCAATGCTTTTGAACTCATTGAGGCTAAAAGAGAAGACATCAAATTAACCTACTTCGAATTTTCTACTCTTGCGGCATTCATCATTTTTGAAAAAGCCGAGGTCGACATCGCAATACTTGAGGTTGGTCTGGGTGGGCGGCTTGACTCTGTCAATGTAGTTGACAGCGATGTCAGCGTCATCACAAACATTGCAATCGATCATACAGATTATTTGGGGGATACAAGGGAAGCCATTGGCAGGGAAAAAGCAGGCGTGATGAGAGGCTCAAGGCCGTGTATTTGTGGTGACCAGGACCCACCTCAAAGCTTATTGGCATATGCTAAGGAAATTGGCACCGATATTACATTTGTGAGCAAGGCCTATGAAAATGATATTGGGCTGGAGGGTGACCATCAAAGACTCAACGCTGCTGTTGCAATTAAAGCAGTTGAAAGTCTTGCAGACCAGCTCCCAGTTTCAATAAGTATGGTCAGTGAAGGTATCAAAAATGCGTCAATCCGAGCAAGATTTGAGAAGGTTGAGATTGGCAATAAAACAATTATTCTGGATGTTGCACACAACCCAGCAGCTGTAAAAACTCTTGTGGACACGCTATCTAAATCATCGATGCAAACAGTTGCTATTTTTTCAGCGCTTATAGACAAAGATATTATTGAGATGATTGATCTTGCTTCAAGTGTTATTAAGCATTGGTATTTAGTGCCCCTCTCTTCGGATAGAGCGATCGAGTCAGAGGCATTGAAAAATAAATTTTCGAGTTCTGAATCAACTACAATTTGCGAAGACATGAATAGTGCAATCCAAGAGTCATTAGCCCATAAAGATGCTGAAAGAATAGTCATATTTGGCTCTTTTTATACGATCGCAGATGCCTCAATAATTATTAATCAGTTCTAGTAAGTATTAGTCGTTGGAGAGAACGACAAAGCAATAGAAACTATTGTAAAATCAATCCTATCTATCAAGGAGCTCATGGGCAATTTTTTTGACAACGTTTGGAGTGCAATAAGCATATTGGCTTGGTCAGATTGGCTTACCCTTATAATTCTTATCACTTTTGTTGTTCGTGGATTCATTCAAGGCCTTGCCAAAGAAGTCATCAGCTTTATATTTGTTATTATTGCAATCATTCTAGCCTGGCTTTACTATGAGCCGTTTGCTAAAACGTTTCTAAGTAGCTGGATCAATTCTGATAATCAATCTACTTATGCTGTCTCATTTGGAGGTCTATTTCTGAGTGCCTGGTTCATAAAAAAAGGTTTATATAGAATTGCAAGTGCTTCAGCAAACAACCAAAATCCAAATGATCTAAACAGGCCCTTTGCGAATTCAGTCATCTTTGCAATAGTTGCAATATTAAGCTTTAACTTTTTAGGAGCAATTTCAAACCTTCAGACCATTGAATCAATAATTGCTAACGAATCGCTCAGAAGTTTTGTGTCTTTTGTCCTGGTTTTTGCAATCCTAATAATTGGATTACTTGCCCTATCAAAACTTCTTAATATTAAAGTAGATACAGAAAATCCTTCTGTTATGGCGCCAGTATATGCGAGTATATTGAGTGCATTAAGTTCCTTAGATACAATTATTAATGCTAGAAATGTTGATGGCCTAAAGAATAAATTTTTTGGAGCCATCTTAGGTCTATTTATAGGTGCTACTTTTGTTCTTATTGTTGTTCTTATTCTACAAAACATGAGCTGGGTCACCCAAAACCATGCATGGGTAGAAACGAGTGGTGCATTAAGAACATTCCAAGACTGGTCTGTTGATGTGAAGCCAGTCCTGTCCAAGTATCTTCTTTTTGTTGAGCTTGACCCAGGTGATGTTGTCGTTGAATTTATAGAAAGCGAAATTATAAAGGAATAATATATGTGTGGAATTATTGGTATTCTCTCTACGACTAAAAAAGATGTAGGACTTTACATCTATGATGCATTAACGATTATTCAACATCGCGGGCAAGATGCCGCTGGAATAACAACTGCCAATAAAGGACGTTTTTATATGCGAAAGGGAAATGGTCTTGTTCGCAATGTATTCAGAACCAAGCATATGGAAAAACTGATTGGAGATATGGGTATTGGGCACATACGCTATCCAACTGCAGGGAGCTCTTCAGAGGCTGAGGCGCAACCCTTTTATGTGAACTCGCCTTATGGAATTGCATTTGCTCATAATGGCAACCTAACTAATGCACAAACTCTGGCTCAAGAAATCTTTGAGCAAGACCTTCGTCATATTAATACCAATTCAGATTCCGAAATTCTACTCAATATTCTGGCGAGTGAGATTGCTGAAGAGCAAAAACATAGAATCAATGAAAGGGATATTTTTAAAGCAGTAACTAAGCTCCACCAAAGAGTAAAGGGAGCGTATGCAGCCATTGGAATGATTCCTGGCTATGGAATTTTTGGATTTAGAGATCCCAATGGAATCAGGCCTTTGATACTAGGCGAAAGAACAACCAAAGAGGGAACTAAGTACATGCTCACCTCTGAAAGCGTTGCTTTGACGGCTCTTGGATATAAGATTACACGGGATGTTGAGCCCGGTGAGACAGTAGTAATTGACCGCAAAGGTCAAGTCCACTCTCATCAGTGCTCAGAAAGCTCAAGGCTCTCTCCTTGTATTTTTGAATTTGTCTATTTTGCTAGGCCTGACTCTATTATTGACAACATTTCTGTTTATAAGTCAAGACTCAGAATGGGTGAAAAATTGGCTGATAAAATCAAATCTGTATGGTCCAAGGAAAAGATCGATGTTGTTATGCCAGTGCCAGATACGTCAAGAACTGCTGCACTTCAGTTAGCTAATGAGCTAGATGTAAAGTACAGAGAAGGCTTTATAAAAAATCGATACATCGCTAGAACATTTATTATGCCAGGTCAAAAACAAAGAAAAAAATCAGTGCGTCAAAAATTGAGTGCCATTGAGCTAGAATTTAAAGATAAGAACGTTCTTCTCGTTGACGATTCAATCGTGCGCGGCACAACTAGCAAAGAAATTGTTCAAATGGCAAGAGCAGCTGGTGCAAAAAAAGTTTTTTTCGCCTCAGCAGCGCCTCCAGTGCGTTTCCCAAATGTATACGGCATTGATATGGCTAGTAAAAATGAGTTTATTGCTCATGAAAAAACTACCGAAGAGGTATGCAAAGTCATTGGAGCAGATAAACTCATTTATCAAAATCTGGATGATCTGATATGGTCTGTTCAGCAAGGAAATCCAAACATTAAATCGTTTGATTGTTCATGTTTTGATGGAAATTACTTGACTAACGACATTGATAAGCCATACCTAGATAATCTTGAAGCAATTCGATCTGACAAAGCAAAAGAAAGCAATATAACTAATGAAAGCTCAGAATTGATCTACAATGATGCTGACTAAAGAGACAAAATCATGACAGAAAAGAGTTTTCAAACAAAATCAGTTCGCGTGGGACATGAACCCACAAACGAACAAGAGCACTCTGCTTCAATATTCTTAACCTCGAGTTTTAGATTCAGCAGCGCTGAGGAGGCTGCAGACCGCTTTGAAAACAGTGGCACAGGCAATATGTATTCCAGATTTACCAATCCTACTGTTGATGCTTTTCAAAATAAACTGGCTGCCTTAGAGGGTGCAGAAAAATGTCAGGCAACAGCCAGTGGCATGGCTGCCATTTTTGCAACTATTATGACAATACTCAAGCCTGGTGAGCATATGGTGGCCTCACGCTGTATGTTTGGCACAACTATCGTTCTTCTCAATAATATTATCGAAAAATTTGGTATCAATGTGACTTTTGTTGATCTTCCAGACCTTAAAAGTTGGGAGTCGAGTGTTCAAAAAAATACTAAATTATTTCTTCTAGAAACGCCATCGAACCCCTTAGGGGAAGTCGTTGACATCAAAAAACTTGCAGCTATTTCAAAGATGAATAATATTGTTTTGGCAGTTGATAACTGTATTATGTCTCCAGCCCTACAAAAACCTTTATCTTTAGGGGCAGATCTAGTCATTCATTCAGCGACAAAATATATTGATGGCCAAGGTAGATGCCTTGCTGGAGCAGTTGCAGGCAATAGTTCAATTATTGATGACATTAGCTTGTTTTCGAGAAGCACTGGACCCACCTTAAGTCCCTTTAATGCCTGGATTGTGTTGAAAGGCCTTGAAACACTGAATCTCAGAATGAAGGCTCATTGTGAAAGCGCCATGACGCTTGCAAGCTGGCTTGAAAAGCAAACATTTGTTGAGCAAGTTCACTATGTAGGCCTTAATAGCCATCCACATCATGAGGTTGCTTCAAAGCAGCAGTCAGGTTTTGGTGGTATCGTCTCGTTTCAGGTCAAGGGCGGCAGAAAAGAGGCATTTAGACTTATCAATAATACCAAAATGATCTCGATTACTGCAAACCTTGGCGATGCTAAAACTACCATCACTCATCCTTCATCCACTACACATGTTAGGCTTAGTGATGAAGAAAAAAAACAAACACATATCACTGAAAACCTAATTCGTATCTCAGTTGGATTAGAAGATGTTGACGACATTATCGCTGATCTTAGGCCTTAACTTGAAATTTAAGCTTAATTTAACTATGTTAAAATTCATTCATAACATGATATTTCAAAATCTATGAAGCAAAATAGCTATTCTTATGAAGATTTAATCCTATGCGGCAAAGGGGAATTGTTTGGTCCTGGAAATGCCCAACTTCCACAACCACCGATGCTAATGTTTGATCGTATTACTGAGATTAGTGAAAGTGGTGGCGATTATGGCAAGGGAGGGATGACTGCTGAGCTTGATATTAATAAAGATTTATGGTTTTTTGATTGTCACTTTAATGAAGATCCAGTCATGCCTGGGTGTCTTGGTGTTGATGCAATGTGGCAATTGGTTGGGTTTTATCTCGGATGGCTAGGTGGCCCAGGAAGAGGACGCGCACTTGGCTCTGGACAAGTTAAATTTACAGGCCAAGTATTGCCTACAAGCAAAAAGGTCACTTATAAAGTAAGCCTTTCTCGGGTTATCGCCAGGAAACTTTATATGGGTATCGCTGATGCCACGATGGAGGTTGATGGAAAAACCATTTACGAGGCAACCAATCTTAGGGTTGGCCTGTTTACTGATACTTCAGCATTCTGATGAATAGAGTTGTTGTCACTGGCATGGGAATTGTTAGCAGTTTAGGTGCTAATAAGTCTGAAGTTTTAGAATCCCTCAAGTCAGCAAAATCTGGCATTGAATTTAGTGAAAAATATTCAGAAATGGGCCTAAGGTCCCATGTGCATGGCTCTATTCCTGATATTGATACAAGTGATGTAATAGATAGAAAAATGCTTCGATTTATGGCTGATGCCGCCATATATAATGCCATAGCACTTGACGAAGCGATCAAAGAATCTGGCCTGAGCCAGGACATGATCTCACACGAGAGAACTGGTTTAATTATGGGCTCTGGTGGTGCTTCAAATCAAAATATCGTTGAGTCTGCTGACATTCTAAGAGATAGGGGAATTAAAAGAGTTGGGCCTTATCGTGTTCCAAGGACAATGGGCTCTACAACATCTGCATGCCTATCAACTTTATTCAAAATTAAAGGCATTAATTACTCTATCAGTTCAGCTTGCTCAACCAGCGCTCACTGTATTGGTAATGCGATGGAACAAATTCAACTCGGAAAGCAAGATGTTGTCTTTGCAGGGGGTGGAGAGGAGTTAGACTGGTCTCTGACTATGTTGTTTGATGCCATGGGTGCTCTTTCTTCGAAATATAATGATTCACCTGATAAGGCATCGCGTGCATTTGATGCTGATCGTGACGGATTTGTTATTTCAGGTGGTGGGGGTGCCCTTGTACTCGAATCCTTGGATCATGCTCAAGCACGTGGAGCCAATATCATTGCAGAGCTAGTTGGTTATGGCGCAACATCTGATGGTTATGATATGGTGGCACCATCTGGTGAAGGCGCAAAAAGGTGTATGGAAATTGCCATTAATGGCATTAAAGGTCCGATTGATTATATTAATGCTCATGGAACATCGACTCCTGTCGGAGACGTTAAAGAGTTAGGCGCTATTAAGGAAGTATTTGGCGATGAATTGCCATTAATTGGTTCTACAAAATCCTTATCGGGTCACGCATTAGGTGCTGCTGGAGTAAATGAATCAATCTACTCACTCTTAATGCTTCAAAATAACTTTGTTGCTGAGTCAGTTAATATTGAAAATCTTGACGAAGAAGCAATAGGAATGCCAATTGCTAGAGAGACCAAAAATATTGAACTAAATCGAATACTTTCAAATAGCTTTGGCTTTGGTGGGACAAATGCGTGTCTCGTTTTTGAAAAGTTTATTGAGTCAAATTAATTAAGGTCGAGCGTCGATCTCTTTTTTCTCTTTTTCTGAAGGAAGCATATCTTCCTTTGAAATACCCAGTGCTAGGATCATTGAACTTGCAACATATATTGATGAATATGTGCCAACAATAACGCCAATCAATAATGCCCCTGCAAAACTGTGAATAACTTCACCGCCTAAATAAAATAATGCTAGAAGAACAAGCAAAGTTGTCAGTGAGGTCATCAATGTTCGTGAGAGCGTTTGATTGAGTGCTTCGTTGATGATTGGCTCGACCTCAACTTGACGTGTAGAGAGAAAGTTTTCTCTGATTCTATCGAAAACAACAATAGTGTCATTAAGAGAGTAACCAATTACAGCAAGAATTGCTGCCAGAACAGTCAAGTCAAATTCAATTTGTAGAATTGAAAAAACACCTAACGTAATTATCACATCGTGAACAAGGGCCGCAATAGAGCCTAAAGCAAATCGATATTCAAATCTAAATGCAACATAAATCAGAATACCTATGAGCGCATATAGCATTGCAAGGCCGCCGTCATTTGTTAACTCTTCGCCAACTTTGGGGCCCACAAACTCTACCCTTCTTATATCAATGCCGTCACCAAGCATTCTAATTATTGAAGAACTAAGCTTTGCACTTGAAACTTCCTGAGGCTCTAGTTGAATCAGCACTTCTGTGTCTGAACCAAAATATTGAACATTCGTTCCTTTAAAGTCGCCCTCTGAAAGCTTTGAACGGATATCTTCTAAGTCAGCTGTATTTTCATAGCCTAGCTCAATCAATGTGCCGCCTGTAAAGTCAATTCCAAACTTTAGGCCTTGAAAGCCAATTGAAGTAATAGACAATACCAATAAGACAGCAGAAAAAATCATGGCAAATTTACGCTTGCCAACAAAGTCAATCACAGGAATATTTAATGATCTCAGACTCATATTGCTAGCTCCTCAATTTTTTTACCACCATAAATAATATTTATCACTGCTCTTGAAACAATAATGGCAGTGAACATCGATGTAATAATTCCAATCGTTAGAGTTACAGCAAAGCCTTTAATAGCACCTGTACCAAAACTAAATAGGACTATAGAGGCAATTAAGGTTGTTATATTAGCATCGGCAATTGTCAAAAGAGCTTTTTCATAGCCAGCAGAAATAGCCTTTTGAATATTTTTTGAAGATTTAAGCTCTTCCTTAATTCGCTCAAAAATTAATACATTCGCATCAACAGCCATACCAACTGTTAAAACTATACCTGCAATACCTGGCAAAGTTAGAGTTGCTTGAATCATAGATAATATGGAAACTATTGTAACAAGATTAATTGTAAGAGCTAAATTTGCAATAAGACCAAAAACGCGATAACGCCATGCCATGAAAACTAAAACTAAAGCAAAACCAACTAGAACAGAAATTAGTCCTTTTTGAATATTATCTGCACCAAGGCTCGGTCCAATTGTTCGCTCTTCAATAATCTCAATTGGGGCTGAAAGCGACCCTGCTCGCAGCAATAAAGCCAAATTTCTGGCTTCACGAGAACTGTCTAAGCCTGTAATTTGAAAACGATTTGAAAAAGTTCCTTGAATAGTCGCAGCATTAATAATATCTTCTGTTTTACTTCGTTTTTTAACTGTGTTGCCATTTTCAATAACTGTTTCTACTTGATTTTCAATAAAAACAACTGCCATTCTGTAACCAATAAATTCTTTAGTAGTCTCAAGCATAGTTCTGCCTCCAGCGCTATCTAGAACAATACTTACACTAGGCTGGTTATCTTGATCAACGCTTGAAGATGCATCAACAATATTTTCACCAGTTGCTATTACACTAGTCTTTAGAAGAAGAGGAAGTCCAGTCTTAAACTTATAAAGTTTTGACCCAGCAGGTATCTTTCCAGATCTAACTGCAGTTTGAACATCATTCTTTTCATCAACAAGTCTAAATTCAACTGTAGCAACGGATCCAAGAATCTCTTTTGCTCTAGCAGTATCTTGAACACCGGGAAGCTGAACAACAATTCTTTCCGTTCCTTGTTGTTGAATAATAGGTTCGGCAACACCTAACTCATTAACACGATTACGAAGAGTAGATATATTTTGTTGCAATGCATTAACTTTGGCATCAGCTGTAGCAAAAGGTGATATTTGAAGCTTGAATTCTAATGAAGTCTCACTTCCGTCCAAAATAATTAACTCGGGCAAATCTTTCTTTATGAGCTTTTTTGCTTCATTTTTAAGTTGTTCTGTTTTAAAACTAACTACTAGGTTATTATCTTCTTTACGAATTTTTTTATATAATTTATCTTTACGAAGAGCTGCTCTTAATTCATTGTAATAGCGATCTAGAGCCATTGCAGTGACAGCATTCATATCAACCTCAAGTAAAAAATGCACCCCTCCTCTGAGGTCAAGTCCTAGAGACATTGCCTTGCCTCCTATACTTGAGAGCCATTGAGGAATCGAAGGGGCAAGATTAAGGGCAACTACATAGTTCCTTCCAAGCAAATCTTTTAAAATTGTTTTTGAAGTGAGTTGAGATTGAGAATCACTGAACCGAATTAAAACATTCTTATTATCAAAATCAACAGATTTGAAATTTATATTATTAGTCTTTAGGGCCTCATCAATAGAATTTAAATCTTTTTCAAAAACCTCATATTCTCCAGTGCCGCTAATTTGAATCGCTAAATCTGATCCATAAAGATTTGGAAGAGCGTAGAGAGATGAGATGAACAGGAAAAATACAATCAGTGCATTTTTCCATCCTGCGTAATGATTCATAGAGCTTATTTATTGTTATTTTCTTTTTTCTCGGTTGATTTAGCTTTTGACCCAGCCTTGGCTTTTGAACTAGACTTAGTCATTGGCTTGACACTTCCTTTAGGCATTTTTTGATTAATGCCTTGCTTTTGAACCTTTACAGAAACGCCTGAAGCAATTTCCAATTCAGCAAAAGATTCATCAACTGCACTAATTTTTCCAATAACTCCACCATTCGTTACTACTTCATCACCTTTCTTTAAAGCTTTTAGAAGGTTTTTATGGTCTTTAGCTCTTTTTTGTTGTGGTCTGATCAGTAAAAAATACATCAGCACAAACATTGCTATCAGAAAGAGTTCTGGTGGTAAATTCATATTTCACTCCAAAAATTGTAAAGGGGTTATTTTATCTTAGTTAGGCCGCCCATGTAACCCTGTAAGACTTTTGGTATTGTTATACTTCCATCAGCATTTTGATAATTTTCAATGACTGCTACCAGTGTTCTGCCAACTGCTAATCCTGAGCCATTTAAAGTATGCAAAAACTCTGACTCATTTGTCTCTGGATTCTTCCATCTAAGCTGCATTCTTCTGGCTTGAAAAGACTCAAAACAAGAGCATGAAGAGATTTCACGATAGGCGTTCTGACCTGGAAGCCAAACTTCCAAATCATAGGTTTTTGCAGAAGAAAAACCAAGATCACCAGTGCAAAGAGCTACTTTTCGATAAGGCAGTTCCAATAACTGAAGAATACCCTCAGCATCATTAGTCAACTCTTCAAGAATATCATAGGATTCTTTAGGTCTAGAGATTTGAACGAGCTCAACTTTCTCGAACTGGTGTTGACGGATTAAACCTCTTGTATCTTTGCCATAAGAGCCAGCCTCTGATCTAAAACATGGCGTATGTGCTACAAATTTTAATGGCAATTCTGAATCATTTAAAATCGATTCACGAACAATATTTGTTACTGGGACCTCGGCTGTTGGAATTAAATAAAGCGCCCTAGCTTCCCCCTCCTCACCATGAAGATGAGTTTTGAATAAATCTGCTTCAAATTTGGGTAAATTTCCTGTACCCATCAGAGAATCTGCATTAACTAGATAGGGCGCATAAGTCTCTTTGTAATCATTTTTTTCAGTGTGATGATCCAACATAAACTGAGTAAGAGCGCGCTGAAGCTTTGCCAGCCTTCCAGTGATGACAACAAATCTTGAACCAGAAATCTTAGCTGCAGCAGCAAAATCGATTCCATGTAATTCGCCTAAATCAACATGATCTTTAGGGTCAAAATCAAATTTAGTCGGACCCTCGAGTGGCCAACTCATAACCTCCTCATTTTCATCTTCAGTATTGCCCTCAGGCACAGAGGCATGAGGTATATTAGGCATCAATAAAGCAATATCACTAATTTTTGACTGAATCTCTTGGAGCTCAGCTTTCGCATTATCAAGCTTCTCACCTAGATCTGACACCTCTTGAAGAAGTGGCTCAATATTCTCACCGCTAGCCTTTGCTTGACCAATAGATTTTGATTTGGTGTTTCGTAAATTTTGTAATTCTTGAGTTTGAATTTGAATTTTTTTTCTTTGATTTTCAAGCTCATTGAATTCGTCAACATCAAAGGAAAAATTACGTCTTTTGAGTTGCTCAACAACAAAATCTATATTCCCTCTTAAAAGCTTACTCTCTAGCATGATACTAAGTTAAATTATTATGCGTAAATTATACTATGTACTGACCAAGTAGAGTCATTGTTAGCTTGGCATCAGTCTTTATTGAATAACTTTTAAGTTATGCGTCTTAATATTGATACTTAATTTCTAAATTGACTCTCTGATAATCGTCTAATATTGCAAAAGCACGATTATCTTTGGCGTCAATATAAGTTCCACTGAATGAGGCCTGCCAATGATCATTTATATCCCAATCGAGAGTTGCAGAACTCAATGATAGATCGTTGTTTGAGGAGATGATGTTTGATAACCCCCACTTCCAATCAGAATCACCAAATTTATCACTCACGCTTGCAACATAATTCATACTGTTTCTTTTTGCACTGACACTTCCAAGCAAAGTTGGCGTCAAATAGTCGTCAGCATAATCTAAGAGATACTGAGAATTAATTGAAAATAACCATTGTCTGTCATTTTTTTGAATGTCGAAAGCTAGATCCCAGTCAATTCTATCTACTTTAATAAACTGACCCGTTCGATTATGTTGTAAATTATGCTTATAGGCTACATCGAACTTAAGCAAATAATCCTCAAATGCTTTGTTCATTCCAAAACCTAATAATTGATATGGCGTTGCATAAGCCAATCCATCGGTAAGGTTTGTAAGCGCGTCATTTGGAACGAGTTGACCTAAATAAAATGCCATATCGCTACCTTCAGAACTTATTCCATAACGAACTCCAAACTCATCATAGGTATCATTTTTTAGTATCAAAAGCTTGCTCTTTGATACCCTTGGATTTGTATTATAAAAAAAGCTTAGATCACTATTATCAGAATAACGTGTGGCGCTTAAAAGCCATTGTGAAATCATTGAGGGGTCTGTTAACCCGCCAGATGGATTAATTACATCAAGTGCGCCGCCCTCGAGCTCACCCCATCCAATGGTGTATCGCCCTAACTTGGTACTCCAATCATCAAAGCTGAACTGTAAAAAAGCTTTTTCTACCTCCAAATCACTTTTTTCAGTTGAATAATTACTGTCACTTGGCCAATATTTTATTGCCTTTAGCTCAACCTCCCCATAGCCTGAGTCTGAAACAGAACCACTAGTACCGAAGCTAAGTTCTGTTCTCTCTTTGGAGGTATTATAGTTGCTACCAGGATTAAAGCCCCACTTCTGATTGACCTCAAGATCCAACCAAGCGAATGGTTTCTCATTATTGGTCGACTCGTCACTAAAGATGTCACTGTCATCAGACCAATCGTCAAACTCAGATTTAGTCTCATCAAAAGCAACATCGTCATCAAAAAATGAGTCATCTGCATATACGTTTATGCTAGAAGTCAAACAAAAAACTAATACAAGAAACTTAATATTAAATATTTTTACCAACATCTTTATTCTTACTTAGCTTGCTTTCGTAAGTCTTTTAAATATTTCTCTCTAAAGGCCTGATCGGTGAGAGCTCTTTGAGTTAAAAAGTCCTCTTGGATATCCATATCAAAATTGATTGCTTCGAGCTTCATATTTGTAAGCCTATTACTGACGGTATTAAAAAACGTCAAACTTCTACCCATCCAAACATCATTAATTTTTTCAACCTTACCAACTTCAAGTTTTTTGATTGGGTTATTGTATTTGTCAAACATTTGAACCTTTAAGCTGATAAATCTCTCGGTATCAATCCAACTTTGGGTTTTCCCATAACTACTCTTACTGAGTCGATGAGGCTTTGGTGTTGATTCAATAACAGCCACTTCTCTACCTCTAAACTTGCCTTGCTCTAATAATTCATAGGTGTAGTCATCAAGCTTTCCAGACTCTTGGTCTTCTGTTGTCATTTCAGTTCCAAAAATACTGGCAGACTCTGTCTCTTCATCATCACTATTTCTAACACTAATCCTTTTGACTTTTCCTAATGCTGACAAATATAACCATGTCTCATTATCCCTATCGCTGTCATCGTAGCTGAAAGAGAGCATACCGATTCCCTTTTCACTTGCGGGCTCAAGAATGATTGCGATACTCTTGCTATCTTTATTATCTTCACCGGTATTAATTTGTGCACTCTCTACTAACTTAACGCGAGGCTTCTCAGCGCACTTAATCTTTCCATCTTTTTTGCCATATTTACAAGTAGTTAACTTCATTCTTGTAAAAGCAGAGTCTGTTGATTTGCGAGATTCTTCGTCAACTCTTTCCATGATTTCTATAGCGCTAAGATCAGTCTCTGCAATGATAGTTGGACTGATAAATCCTAGACAAATACTTAAAAAAACTAATGATAGTTTTAAATTCAAATCATTCATTACTGGTTTATTCATTTTGCAACCTCTATAAAATTTAAATTATCTTCAACATCTTTCTGACCAAATTTTGGCTTAAATATCATTATAAGCGCTGGGAAAAACAACAAGTCACATAGCAATGCTACAAAAATTGCCAGAGAACCAAAGCCGCCAATTTTAGCTAAACCTAAATAATCACTAAAAGTAAGCATGAAAAATCCACAACCTAATATCAGTGTTGTAAATGTAACCGCCTGTCCGACTTCTTTAATTGTCTCAACCAAAGCAAACTTCATATTGTGATTTTGAGCAAGCGACATTCTGTAGTGACTTATAAAGTGAATGGTATCGTCGACTGCTATACCAATAATTAATGGTGCGATCATTAACGTATCAGTATCCAGAGGAATTCCAAGAAGCCCCATCAATCCAAATGCCAATGTTGCTGGAATTAAATTAGGAATAATCGACATTACACCTGCCTGTAATGAACCAAGAGTCACCATCAAAAGAAGACTAATCACGACAGCAGCTATGGCTAGACTCTTAAACTGATTCTTACTGATATCATCTGCGAGTCTCATCATCAGTGCAAATGAGCCAGTAATTTGAACCTTAATCTCTGGATAGCTTGCTGTTAGCTTGTTAAATTCACTATTAATATCTTGTTGAATCTCTTTGAAAAACTCTTTATATTCATTTGAGCCTGCATTCCTGAGTTGGACACTAATATGACTCTTACTATAGTCATCACTAACAAGAGCTCTTCGTTCTTCAGGATTCGAGCTATTAAACAAGTAAAGCAGTTGAGATACCGCAATCTGACTGTCAGGGATAGTTCTGAATTCTTCTGAGCTTTGCATAATAGCGTGGGTATCTTTGACGAGGTCTGCAAGTGAATTTGTTCTAATAATGTAATTACTGTAGCTTGCTTCAATTTTATTTTGAAGCCTATCCATTGAATTCAATACATCTGGGTCCATGATTCCATCTGAACTTGCTGTATCAACCACAATGACCATACTTCCAGTCCCCATCATGTTCTCATCAACAATGTCATAGGCTTGGCCAATCGGCACATCGTCAGAATAAAGCTCAACCAAATTTGAATCAATTTTGACTTGTGTAGCTCCGTAAAGACACACTATAAATCCACCAAAAAATATGATGGCTACCAAATATCGGAAACGCTCTACAAAAGCTGGTATCTTGTCCAGTAATGGCTGCAGCCATTCTGCACTGAACAACCAAACAAGGCCAACTTTTTTTGCGCCTCTCATTAAAGGCTTGGCAAAAAAGCATAAAACACTTAATACCTTAGATTTCATAAGTAATACTACTGCCTTAATGCTAGATTTTCTGTTTTCATCTGTTTGACTTATTTTTTTGACTTGCATTGGATGCCAGTAATTTAACAAAACTGGTAGTAAATATATGGTGTATAAGAAAGCAAAAAAAACGCCTGCTGCTGAAGAGAGACCAAATTGGACAAACATCGGCATTCCAGTTGCAGCAAGCGATGACATGCCCGCCATTGTGGTAATAGTTGTCAAGAGAATAGGTACGCCCGTCTTTCCATAGGCCTTTGATAAAGCCTCATCATGCTCTTTGCCATCACGTCTATAAAATAAATAAGAGCTCATAACATGAACACAATCCGCCACTCCTACTGCAATGACAAGCATTACTGTTAGCGCAATCAGCGTTGTTGATGCTAAATTCAGCCAGCTAAGTCCTCCAATAACGAACAATATACTTAGACCAATGGCTAACTGTGGGAGCACAACGGCACTTGCTGAGCGAAACAATGTCCATAGCAAAAGGTTAATGATTACTACCATTCCCACTAATAGAAATGCTGCTTGAATCATTGTGTCCATAGCCAAAGCAATCATTGCAGAGTTGCCAATTGGATAAAAATTAAAATGTTCAGTCATCTTTGGCTGCTCGGTTATCGCCGTTATAGCTTTCATAAATGGCATATATAGTGCTGGTTCATCCGGCTGATATTCAATTCTTTGGACAACGGCGTCATCATCCATGCTTGCATCAAAATCATCACTCCAGTCATCGTCAGAAAAAAGAGAAAAGTCATCGTCAGACTCTTGAACTACTGGAATAGCGCCAAAATCGGTATTGATAGAAATTGCTCCGAAACGGTGATCCTTAGAAAACATAAACAGCAACAAGCTAGGCTGATCATCAGCCTCAGAGCCAATTTCACTTAGCTTTTCCATATCACTTGGAATATTTTTAGGGACCAGTCGAGGAGAACTTAAAACATCATCTTCATTTTTTTGAATGCGGATATTTGAAAGAGACTGAACACGCTTAATATGAGTAAGAGATTCAACAACTTCTGGTGTTAAATTAAATCTTTCAAGCCACTCTTCATCACTTATTGTTTCATAATTATCAAGAATTTCAGTAATTTCAGAGATCAGCGTTAATGATTTATTTGAAAAGACATCGCCATCTTTTGCTTCATAAACAATAAATAGACCGTCATCACTACCAAACTGATCACGGAACTCATCCAGCGCCTCGATTGCAGGATCGGATTCACTAAACCAGACATCAAATGAAGTATCCAAAACAAAACGAGAGGCACCATAACCCATAAAAATGGTTGATAGCAGGGCAAGTATCAGAACTGCTTTACGATATGGGATGAGCTGCGATGGTACTTTTGCAAAATACTTATTAAGATATAGTAATAGACTCTTCATAATTGTTTTAGGACATCAAGACCATATTATATCTATATACAACTGAAATGATTAAATTCAAGTCCTGGTTTTTTTAATTTTGTAGCCAGTAAATTAAGCCCTGTGTATTTATTTTGACATCTAGCTCAATCCTTTCAGTACAGTAATCTTTGTCTTGATTTCCAATCTTGCCTAAGCCATTCAAAAAGTAGCTCATCATTTCATTGAAAATAATGGACTCAGCGTCTTTATGAGAGATGTATTTTTCAGTTAGATTACTCACAAAGTGGATACCATCAATCAACTGATCTGCTATTTCTTGAGTTGGCTTAATAGCAGAAAAGTGAGTTAAACAGACTCGCTCAGGCCTGAATTCCATGATTCTATTTATGCTTTTAATTAGTGCGTCTGGGTCAAACTGAACAGGGCTTGTGCTTGGAAAAATATACACCTCACTATCCATATCCAAATCACGATAGGATATTCCAAATGTGTCTCCAGTAAACATACTCTTTGTGTCCTTGTCCCAGATACAAAAATGATGTTTAGCGTGGCCAGGTGTATCAATGAATTTTAGCTCTCTTCCGTCAAAATCTAGTATGAAATTATCATCCGCCTCAATAACTCTATGTGAATCAATTGGAATAATTTCACCATAATATTCTATGAATTTTTCTTCACCATAAACGGCCTTTGCGCCTGCAACGAGTTTGCTTGGGTCAATTAAGTGACGAGCCCCTCTTGGATGAACCACTAAGGTTGCATTTTGACATTGCTTCATAAGCAAGCCAGCACCCCCGGCATGATCAAGATGAACATGCGTTGGAATAATGTATGATACGTCTGAAAAACTGAGACCAATATTTGCAAGGGCCCCTTTAACGAGAGGAACACTATAATTAGTGCCCGTTTCAATAATGGCAACTTTGTTTTTTTGCTTGAGCAGATATATTGCTGCAAAATCTTTGCTGTAGTATTCAGAATCGATCACGCTAATCCCATCTACAACATTCATTACATTTGCATTAATACTCATCTCAATAGCTCTTCATGATTTCTACTTGATTTATTTTACTAGAATATAGCCAGATAAAAAAATACCCCGCCTTAAGAAAGGTCGGGGTATTTTGAATAAAAGCCTAGCAATGTCCTACTCTCACATGGGGAGACCCCACACTACCATCGGCGCTAAGTGGTTTCACTTCTG
>ENA-OREN01001519-OREN01001519.1-marine-metagenome-genome-assembly--contig:-NODE-1519-length-26739-cov-7.171067_pt1 | contig 26739 bp, 27 predicted proteins | sample MGYA00248624_ERZ508555 | MGnify/ENA primary metagenome ERZ508555 (study PRJEB26222, sample SAMN06267773) | marine metagenome | isolation source: Saanich Inlet, British Columbia, Canada | place...
ACACTTAAAATTTTGAGAGCCCTGGCATGAAAAAAGCCATTAAAGAAATAATTGAATGCGCCTTAGATAAGGCCAAGAATGCCGGTGAGTTGGAACTTGCTGATGCTCCCGATATTGTTGTTGAAAAACCCAAGGACGAAAAAATGGGCGATTTTGCATGCAATATCGCTATGACTCTGGCACGTAGCGAACGTAAAAATCCTAAAGTAATTGCCCAGATCATTGAGCATAATGTTGAAAAGGGCACTGCCGGGTTGGACTCGGTAGAAATTGCCGGGCCCGGATTTCTGAATCTAAAAATGTCGCGAAAGTTTTTTCTAGATCGATTCGCTGATGCCGTTGAACAGCGTAATGATTTTGGAAACTCGAATGTTGGACAGGGAACAAAAATAATGATCGAGTTTGTCAGTGCGAATCCTACCGGTCCTTTGCATATTGGTCATGGCAGGGGTGCCGCTGTTGGCGATGCGTTGGCGCGGATACTGAAAAAAGCAGGCTATGATCTAAAGACCGAATACTACGTCAACGATGTAGGAAATCAGATGAACATTTTGGGACGTTCTACCTGGTTGCGTTACCTGGAACTACTTGGAAATGATGCGGACTTCCCAGAAGATCATTATCGTGGTGAGTATATAAAAGACATTGCGCAAATGGCTATTGATCAGCATGGTAAGAAATTTTTTGATAAACCGGAAGGTGAGTGTGTTCCGTTTTTCAAAGAACTCGCCAAGGACAATATTCTGGAAGGGATCAAAAAAGATCTTTCCAATTTTCGTGTGACTTTTGATAATTGGTTCAGTGAACAATCTTTATATGAAAATAACTCGGTCGAAGGTGCGATTGAATGGTTGCGAAATGAAGGCCATGTTTACGATAAAGACGGTGCTGTATGGCTAAAGTCTTCTGCTTTTGATGATGATAAGGATCGAGTAATTGTCAAAAAAACCGGTGAGAAGACTTATTTTTGTTCAGATATTGCTTACCATCAAAACAAAATCAAACGTGGTTTTAAGAAACTCATCAATCTCATGGGTGCCGACCATCATGGCTATGTACCACGCATGGAGGCGGTCTTGCAGGCGATGGGGTACGACAAAAATATCTTTAAGATATTATTGATACAGTTTGTCAGTTTGCTCAGGGGCGGTGAAAAGGTGGCTATGTCTACCCGTTCCGGCGAGTTTGAAACACTGTCAGATGTGGTGAACGAGGTCGGTGTGGATGCGGCACGTTATTACTTCCTCATGCGAAGTTCTGATGCACATTTAGATTTTGATTTGGAACTGGCTAAACAGGAGACATCGGAAAACCCGGTTTTCTATATTCAATATGCACATGCGAGAATTTGTAGTATTTTCCGTGGTGCTGAGGATAAGGGTATTCAATTCCCCGGAAATGGAAGCATCGATCTCTCGTTGCTTGTTGAGGAGGAAGAGTTTTCAATTATAAAAGCAATTTTGGCATTTCCTGAAGTTGTGGAGAAAAGTGCTCTCGCCTTGGAAGTTCACCGGATTTCACATTACCTGCTCGATCTTGTATCGCGTTTCCATGGCTATTACAGTCGCCACAGAGTCATCTCGGATGATGTTCCACTAACGCTGGCGCGTTTGTATTTGTTGGATGGATTAAGAATAACTATTAGAAACGGATTCGACCTAATGGGAATTTCAGTGCCTGAAAAGATGTGAGCCTGATTCCGAACAGATAATATGCGACTTCTTTATCTTACGATTTTTATATTGGTAAACTCATCGGTTGTCTATTTTAATGATGAGCTGTTGCCTGGTTTTTTTCAAGGAAACCCTTCGGTCGTTAAGAAAGTTAGTGCGGTAAAGCCGAAGGCCATCGTCGATAAAACCGAAGCGTTGGGACCTGTTTCTCACCAGTTTACTTTTTTTGAAACTTTGAAGGATAAGACCATGACCAAGTATGTTGGTTTACATGGTGAAATGCTTCCTGTTTCTTTATATGCCAAGCCCGTACGTCCTCACCGTAAAATCATCGAACCTGCCAAGTTAGAGCCCAAAAAAAATATAAAAGCACGCGAAACTGTAGCAGGTGAAAAGAAACTGTCAATACTGCCTCGCTTTGCTGTTCAGGTCAGTTCGTTTCGTGATCTAAAAATGGCGAGTGTTTTGAAAATGAAATTGCAGAAGAAAGGGTTCGATGCATATCTAATGAAAATAGAATTGCCGAATCATGGGGGGGTATGGCATCGGGTATTTCTGGGGCAGTATACTGATGAAACTTTGGCGCGAAAAGCCGCCAAACGCGCTAGGCAGGAGCACAAACTCAATGCGGTTGTGATAAAAAAAACGAGTTAATTCAATTATTCAGAACAAATATGGTCTTTGTCGCAGAAGGCCTGCAATTCTTCCACGGGATCGTCAATTCTCGGGCCTCCATAAAAATTCTCTTTGCTGTCATACCACGTGTTGAACCTATAACCTTTAATATCATCGTGGTATAGTTTTCTTTTCTCATCCGCACCATCAAATTCAAAATTGATCTCTGTTTCACCTTTAGCGGTGATGGTGACTGTTCCCTTTTTTTGAGGGATATAAGTGTGCCAAGCCACGACCTCGTAAGTTCCAGGAGGGATGTCTTCAATTGAAAAATTTCCGCCTGAGTCGGTTACTGTGTAATAGGGGTTTTCTACTAGATACCCGTGAGTTTGCAGGAATGGGTGAAGATTGCATTTGATAGTGAATTCATTAGCATCGTTACGAACGAATGCTGCCCTGACCTGGCTGGACTTTGGAGTAACTGGACGATTTGAAGTTTGATCGGAGTAGATGTTTCTAACTTCATAGGTTGCGATCTCGTGCTGAATCGGATCGGTGTTTTCGATAAGGATGTTTTCGCTGTTCTTGATACCAATGATGTAGTTGTTGGCTCGACAGCGATCTATATGAAAGGTTTGCATTTTTTGTGGGAACGGTTTTCCTTTTTTAACATCCGTCAAAGAAATGATCGTATCTTTCAAGCCTCGGTTTAGCGATACCGTAAAATCGTACAGAAAACGATGACCTTTGCCATCTGAAATCCGTGAACAAAATTCAATGTTCGGGGCATGCACTAGATGAAAAGAACGGACTCTTGGGATGGGGCCAGTTAATGAAACGCGGCCTTTTAGTGTTCCGCCATTATCTACTGTGATGACTTTATAATCGGGTATCATTTGGTCAAATAATTTTTTTGCCAGTTTGTTGTTACGTTTGAACAGAGTGTCTACTTTCTCTTGGGCCTTTTCCCTGTTGCCTTGCCGGTTGTATAAAACGCCGAGGTCGTATTCTGCTTTCACCATTCTTCGGTCAAGACTCAAGGCTTTTTCCAGTTCTGTCACTGCTTCATCTATCAAATTCAGATGTGCAAAAGAAACTCCACGATTGTAACGAAGCCCGGATGAGTCATAACCAAGTTGTAATGCCTTGTCGAAGGAAAACAGCGCTTCTTTGTGCATCCCTGTTTGACTTAATGCGACGCCAAGATTTGCATGCAGTAAGCCTTCTTTAGGAGCTAGTTCAGTGGCTTTGATAAATTCGGGAATAGCATCTTTCCACAACCTTTGTTGGCTTAGCTTCAAGGCTTTTTGGTAATGAAGATTGGCTTCTATGGAAGGAGCGGAAGCTTCTGCAAAAGGTGTAAGTAGGAATAAAGTCAAGGATAGTAATGAAATAAAACGCATAAGAAAGTTTAGATTTTTGGCTGGTTCAAGGTTAATTTGGTTATCAAAAGTTGAATTTTGCAATCTAACAATACCTTGCTAAAGTGTCAACCATAGCTGAGAAACATCCTATATAAGGATACCTTCGGCGTATAAAAAATTCCATTCAATTATTGACCGATACTCACACGCTTCAGGGGGATGTTTTTGGAGATCGATCGCTTAATGAATACTTTTGCCCCTGCTCCAGGTGGGGCATTCTTGCAGACAATAATTGGGTCGCAATTTCCCGGGAAACCCAAATTTCTCCCAGAAAAAATTCCTCATACCATCGACCTCGATGTGGATGCGAAATCCATTGCGTTTGAAATCCAAGCAGTGGATAAGGACAAACCAACTATCTTATTAGCCCATGGTATGGGTGGATGCTCTGAATCCGGTTATATCAAACGTATTGCTGCAAAACTTGGGTTGCAGGGATACGGTGTGCTTTTGATCAATCAGCGAGGTAGTGGCTCGGGGATGGGGCTGAGTTCCAGTTTGTGGAATGGCGGTTCAAGCGAAGACTTGGCTAAGATGATAGATTATTTTTTGATGCGACATCCGCATCTGCTTTTGATTGGTTTTTCTTTGAGCGGCAATATTCTTCTTAAATATCTGGGCGAGGGGCGGTCGCTCCCTCAAGGACTGATAGGGGCACTGTCGGTAAACCCACCTGTTGATTTGCGTGTTTCCAGTCATATTATCTCTACACATTGTTCTTCTTGGCTGTTCAACCGTTATTATATGAGGTTGATTGGAAATCAGGTACGCGCCTTGAAGAAAAACTTCTCGACAGCAATAGACCCAGACTTGAGCACGATCTGGAATTTTGATGCCAGTTATACCGCACCTGTAGGGGGGTACAAAGATGTGGATGATTATTATGATCAATGCAGCGGTAAGCATTACCTGAAAAATATTGAAACGTCGACCTCGATTCTCTGTTCTCTAGATGATCCGTTTGTGCCGCCGGAAGTATTTAAAAATGCTTCAATGAATAGCCATGTGTCAATCTATCAACCTCAAGGAGGAGGGCATATGGGGTATATTTCTCGGTATCAAACTCCTTATGGAGATCGGCGGTGGATGGATTTTGTGGTGCTGGAGTGGGTTCGTGAAATGAGCGATAGGCGAACTTCAAAATGAATTTGGGGTGACATCGAATCATCTGGCGGAATTGATATGCCGATTTGTTATACTTTGATCCTTTATATTGACTGCGGCCGCTACTTTTTTCCCTTTAAAATCGGGTATCCTTTTCTTGGAACCTTTAAATCGATGGGTTGTCGAGTTAGAAAGTATTGTCAGCACTTGAGATTTATAATATTTTGAGTAATAGGAAAAATGGAATTATTTCCTGAATATACGAGTTTGACGAAAAGTTCGCCTCCGCTACCACTGGCTGCTCGAATGCGCCCGGATAGCTTGGAGAAATATTTTGGACAAGAGCATTTGATAGGGAAAGGACTGCCTTTAAGGGAGCTTGTTGAAACGGAGTCGGGCCTTTCTTTTATACTTTGGGGACCTCCCGGTTCTGGCAAAACCACATTGGCAAGGATTGCTGCAAAATTAACTGAAAGCGTGTTTCATGAAATCAGTGCGGTGAATGCGGGTGTTGCAGATATAAGAAAGGTTGTTCAATCTGCTACCCAGATATGGAAGGCAAAGGGAAGTAGAACCATTTTATTTCTGGATGAAATTCATCGATTTAACAAGGTGCAACAGGATGCGATATTGCCTTTCGTCGAGAACGGAACAATAAGATTGATTGGCAGCACTACTGAAAACCCTTCCTTCGAAGTGATACCGGCACTGCGATCGCGTTGCCAGATATTCCGTCTGGAAACTTTGGATAGAGGGTCGATCCGCAATATTGTTTTAAGTGCATTAAGCGATAAAGAAAATGGTTTGGGTGAATCAAAAATCAGTCTGCAGGAGGACGCTCGGGAGTTGATAGTTAGTCATGCCAATGGCGATGCACGTCGTGCTTTGAACGTTCTTGAGGCTGTGTGCGATGTGGTTTTCTCAAAAAAGGAATCGAAGGTTTCGTTAGCACGAGTTGAAGGAATCATTCAGCGTGCCGCGACCCTCTATGATAAAAAAGGCACGGAACATTATGATCACGCCTCGGCTTTTCAAAAGAGCCTGAGAGGCTCTGATCCCGATGCAGCGATTTACTGGCTGGCAAAAATGATAGCAGGGGGTGAGGATCCTCGATTTATAGTGAGGCGCTTGCTGGTGACTGCGGCAGAAGACGTTGGTAATGCCGATCCACAAGCTCTATTATTGGCTCTGGCAGCGGCAGAATCTATAGATAGGCTAGGTCTTCCAGAGGCGCGCATCTCTCTAGCGCAGGCGGCTATCTATATTGCGAAAGCTCCCAAAAGCAATGTGGCAATTTGCGCTATTGATGCAGCATTGGATGATATTCAGAATAAGGGGCTCTCTTATCCGGTTCCGAACCATCTTAAGGATACGCATTATCAAGATGCCAAGGTGGCTTACGGGTATGGCGTGGATTATAAATATCCACATGATTATCCGGGAAACTTTGTTGAGCAGAATTACCTGCCGGAAGCCTTAAAGAACAGGAAATACGTTGACGATCCAAAGCAAGATAAAAAAGAATGACACGGTTGCTGATTAGCGGTGATTCATGTTATAGAATTCACCCAGCCTCGATATCGGGGAATTAAAATATGAGGGATGAGTATGTCTCAGAAAACTAGATTTGAAAACGTTGATATGATTTTTGAAGGCCGTCTGCGAGGCAATCAATTGATGCTGAGTGGCAAAGGCCTCACCGCTGAAGAAGCCAGGTTGCTTTGGGAATCCCCTAGAATGGAAGAAATCAGTTGGCTGGATCTGGATGACAATCAACTGGGAGACGAGGGGGTTCAAGACTTGGTGAATTGCCCTTTGCTTGAAAATATCCAGTATTTAAATCTGAATAAAAATAATATTAGCGATCAGGGGCTGGAGATTTTGGCAAAAGCAAAATTCCTTGAAAAACTGAAACGCTTGCATTTAAAAGATAATCCGATTGCAGGTAAGGGTGTGGTTGCATTGTTTAGTTCTGAAACGTTAGAAAACCTTTCCACTTTTCAGATTAATGATGGTTGGACCTGTAAAAAAAGGGAAGGGTGGCGTTATAAGCCGCAAGATTGATATATGCCCCGATCCTCTTTACATATTCAAATTTCAGCACACGACAGACCTGGTATCCTGGCGGAGACTCTTGAGTTTATCGTCAAGGTTGGCTGGAATGTTCTAGATATCAAACAATTTGTTTTTAACGGAATGCTCAACCTTTCCATTTTACTTGATGAAGACGATGAAAGTTTGATCCCACCCTTGAAGGAAGCTTTGGCCGACTATGGTGAGCAAAAAGGACTAAAGGTCGCTATCTCTCCTTGGAAATCTGAGTCACAGTCTGAGGCTCCTTATCCCCACCGATCCGTTGTTACCCTTCTTTGTGAGTCTTTTCCATCAACGGCTTTTTTGGAAATCACCCAAACTTTTGCCGACCTTGATATCAATATCCTACGAATTGAACAACTGGATTCGGGGGATATTCGTGTGCTTGAGTTCGTAATTGGAACGCGTGAAGTTCATTCAACAGAAGATGTTTTGAATGCATTGGTGCGTTTCAAGAAAAACTATAGGGTCGATATCGCCGTGCAGGAAGAAACCTATTTCCGCCGCAACAAAAGGTTGATTGTTTTTGATGCCGATATGACTTTTTTGCAATGCGAGGTGATTGATGAACTGGGTAAGCTTGCAGGTAAAGGCGAAAAAATGGCTGACATTACCGGCAAAGCGATGAACGGTGAAATGGATTTTAAAACAGCACTACATGAACGGGTAGGTTTTTTGAAGGGATTGCCTGTAACAGCACTGGAAAAGCTTGCCGATAATCTTCCGCTCACTTCCGGCGCTGAAAACCTGGTGAGAATTTTGAAATATCTAGGTTATAAAATAGCTTTGGTCAGCGGCGGATTCGACTATTTTATCGAAAAATTATGTAGCCGTTATGGATTGGATTATGGGATTGCCAATCAGCTTAAGATTGAAAATGGCGTTGTTACAGGAGAGTTGCAGGGAGAAATCATTGATGCGCAAGGAAAAGAAAATGCGCTGGCTTCTTTGGCTGAAAGAGAAGGTTTTTCACTTCGGCAGGTTGTCGCCGTAGGGGATGGTGCCAACGATATTAAAATGTTGGCAAGAGCGGGGTTGGGCATTGCTTTTAATGCTAAACCCATAGTTCAGCGACAGGTGCAGGCCAGCATCAACACGCATGACCTTAAGCTAATTCTCTATTTCCTAGGGATTAATAGGGATGATCTTCAGGAATTAAATGAATTGGTTGGGAAGAGCGTAACTCAGTCCTGGCCTAAAAAAGAAAAATGAAGCTACTTAGGAAAATTGTTTTTCTTTAGTATAAACGAAACCTTTGACCGATAAAATCCCTACAATATCATCGTTTTCGGTTATCGTCAGATGATTGATTTTGTATTCCAACATTAAAATGCTGGCTTCGGAACTCGATGCTGTTTTTTCTATAGATAAAATAGATTCTGTCATTATCGAAGAAAGAGGAACGGTGTTTTGGGGCAAGTCTTCACCAACTACTTTATAGACCAAGTCTTTTTCGGAAACGATCCCCAAATAACCTTCATATCCTTTTATCAGGAGAGAACCTATTCTTTTTTCTTTCATGAGTTGGGCTGCTTCCTTTGCAGTAGCTTCAGAATAAATACTTATCAAGGGGGTTGTCATCTGAGATTCGATGGATTCCATATCTTGAGCCCTCTGAAATAATTGAATTGGTATTTAAGAATTATACTTATATCTTTATAGACTGTAAGTAGATGTTTGGCTGTCTAGTGGCAACAATTTATGGAAGTTAGGATCTGTAAAACTAGCGAATTTTGAATTCTAGGATGGGAACTGAACTGAATATTCTTGGGAATTCTTTGTTTTAGCTGAGTAGTATCATCCCGATGGTATGAGATTCGGAACAGGGTTTCTGTTGTGCGAGGTCGGTCCAGCCATTTTTATCTACGGTGGTTTTTACATCGATCCCGCAGGCTTGTAACGTGGGTCGAGCTTTATCGGGATGTTGGCAAAAGGTTGAGACGGTGCAGGGGTCGCATAAGTTACAAGGCTGTGCGCCCAGAGCGAAGGCTTTTACATATCCCTTTTTTTTGAAGCTATTTTCCAGACGAACAACAATTTCCTGCACATTTGCATTAGGAGTTGCATTGATGAGAAGGGCTTTATCGTATTCGGTGAGAATTTCGGCCATTTCATCAGTGTCGGGTGTGCAAGGCGGACAGGTGAGCAGTTTGCCATATTGTGAGCAACCAAACTGGCAATGAAGGTTAACCCAATGGGCCATGGAAATGGTCTGGGTCAAAACCACTTTGGCTTTCGTGCAACCCAAGTCCAGAGCTTCCTGAATCAACTCCTGATTAGAGCTAACGCTTTTCGGAATGGGTTTTACATTATCAGGTATCATTGGCTTTCGTTTTTTCTTATTAACTTATTATGCTAATATTATTATGTGTGCAAGTAAATAGGTCAAGGCAAGATTCAAAACTGTTTAATTTGTTTTTTATTGTGGTAAAAACCAGCGAGTAGATCGAGGGGCATTTAGGCAGCTTCCCATCTGATTTATATATGTTTATTGCCTTTTTATTCGTTTCATGCCTCCCCCCAAATCCTACCTTTATTTTGACAACAACAATAGGTAAGAAATGAACTTCCCTTTTAAAGCGATTGGCTTTGACTGGGCTTATACATTGGTCGATCTCGGTGAAGAAGATGATCGTAAACCATTGCAAAAAGTGTTTTCATTTTTAGACGATAACAATATTTCTCTTCCTGATTTCGAGGTGTTCCTCGACAAGTTGAGAAAGATTTTCAGGCCTATGATCGAAAACTCGCGTACCACCAATCAAGAAGCCCGTTTTGAAGTGGCCCTGGGAAAATTAATTGACCATTTTGAAATCTCATTAAACGGAGGGGTCACTTTGAATAAACTTTTAGAGGTCTATTATCAGGAGGTTTATTCGGAAAGAAAAGTGTATCCAGAAGTTGTATCTGTATTGAGTTCTATTAAGGATATGGGGGCGCGAATGGGGATTGTTTCGAATACGACCAATCCGGTATTTATGAAAGAGAAGGAAATGCAGGCGACAGGACTAAAACCTTTCTTCGAATTCGCGATATATTCTTCAGAAACACCCTATCGAAAACCGCATCACTCGATATTTGAATTGGCCATGACCCACTTGAATATGAATCCGGCAGAAATTCTTTTTGTTGGAGATGATATTTCCATGGATGTAGCAGGGGCGCAGGGTGTCGGGATGAAGAGTGCATGGTTGAACAGGGGCGGCAAAAACCTACCTGCAGGTATTAACCCTGATTATGAATTGCATTCGCTGGAAGACTTGTTGCGCATTGATTTGGCGATACTATAAATGCATCGTTTTTTTGCAGGTAATGAAAACTTCTCAGGAGATTCGGTTGTTCTCACAGGCACCGATGCCAGCCATATCCGTAACGTTCTGCGGTTAAAGGCAGGAGATAACATTCAAGTGTTGGATGGGAAAGGTTCTCTCTATTTAGTACAGCTTACAGATGTTAAAGCCCAGCTGGTCAAAGGTGAAATCATATCATCGGAAAAAGTGAATACGGAGTCGCCTTTAAAAATTCATCTGGGGCAATCTTTAATAAAGGGAAACAAGTTTGATGATGTTTTGCGAAAGTCGGTCGAGTTGGGTGTCGAAACGATCACACCATTAATGACAGAACGTACCGTGGTGAAAAGTGACAGTGATAAAAAGATCGCCCGTTGGCAAAAAATTGCGGAAGAAAGTTGCAAGCAATGCGGCCGAAGTTCTATTCCTAACGTTTCGAAAAGTGTAATCAAGTTAGATGTTTTTTGCCAACAGAGAAGTGAGGCAGATTTGAAATTGATGTTTTGGGAGCTGGAAAGTGAAAACGGATTGAAAGATATTAACCCAGAGAAACCTCCATCTTCAGTGAGCGTGTTGATCGGCCCGGAAGGCGGTTTCACTATTGAAGAAGTAAAGACGGCCCGTAGCCATGGTTTTCAGACGGTGGGATTAGGTCCTAGGATATTGCGTGCAGAAACCGCACCGCTGGTAGTTTTGTCGTTACTGCAATCCAAATGGGGCGATATCTAATCCGCACACAATAATGGAAAGGGAAGAGCAGTCCTTTCTATGAAATTTAAGTGTTTTTGAAAACGAACCCTTTTATAATGCAACGAATTTTATAATCCTTTGGTTTATTTATATGACTTATCAATGCAAGCTCGAAATCTTTGAAGGCCCTCTCGACCTTTTATTACATCTACTAAAAGAGCAGAAAATGGATATCTATGATATCCCCATTGCAGAAATCACCCGGCAGTATTTGCGATATCTTGAAATGATGCAGGAAATGAATTTGGAGTTGGTGGGCGAGTATCTGGTAATGGCCGCAGAGTTGACCCGGATCAAGTCGAAAATATTATTGCCGGCCCCGGAAACCGATGAGGAAACTGATTTTGGAGGTGGTGAGGACCCACGTGCAGAACTGATGCGTCGCCTTAGGGAATATCAACGTTATCGTGATGCTGCATTTGAACTACGAATGAAAGAACACGACCGTCAGCAGGTTTTTTCCAGAGGCGGTGAAATTGAAATAGAAGAAAGCTCGGAAAATCGCGAACTGGTGGATGCCACCGTATTCGATCTTCTCAAAGCGTATCAGAATATTTTAGATACGAAAACTTTTGAGAAAGACTATGAAGTTGAAATCACCGAAATGTCGGTCACCGATCGAATACAACATGTTCTGGATATTTTAAATTCATCGGATAGCGTTACTTTTGATTCATTTTTCACAATTCTAAATAGCAAACAGGAAGTTATCGTGACCTTTCTAGCCATTCTTGAATTGATGCGACTAAAACTATTGCGGATTCAACAGGGCCAGCATTTTGAAACCATCCGCATTTATAAGGCAGCCGATCAAAAAACGCAGGATGCCGTTTTACAGGAATATCAACGTACCATCGACGCAGAACCCTCGGAGTCTACCTGATCAACTGCGGTGAGGGATTGCAGGTTTTATTTGTGTCCGAAATCAACATGATATTAATTTTAGAAATTTGTCTTTATGTCTGATTTTACAAATTCAGATTTTTTAGGTCAAATAGATTTCTTGAAAACTCTTCCCGGGAAGTTAGTTATTTGGAAAAATGACGTAGAGATTGCCGACATGGTGCGGGGGGTTACTTAGGTGAAATGGCTTTGATTGAATCTAAACCTCGTTCGCAAAAGTTGTAGCTTCCGAGCCAACGTATTTATTAAAAATCCCTCATGATTTATTTCATTCGCAGTTGTCTTCTTACCCTGATGCGTTGTTGGCCATCATGAAAACGCTTTCCAACAGAGCCAGAGAAAATCTGAAGATATTTGAATAGGAATGGTTCGCAAAAAGATGGTTTGGATATCCACAAAGGTGATAGCGCGCTTGAAACGCAAATTTGCTTTTTAATGTAAGAGGCTGGTTTGACTTAAAGGGAAGCTGATGTGGCTCGCTTAATTTGCGAATGTTTGAGTGACAAGGAAATTGCTAGGAAGCTTAGTTTGAGTCCACACACGATAAAAGACTATTTAAAAAAGTTTATTCCAAGTTTCGAGTGTATGCTCGCGCTCAATTAGTATCTCTTATGTATAAATAGTTCTATCTCCCACCATTTCGACCTCCACTTGTCCAAATATGTAGGCATTGCGTCTGGGCTGGACTGCGCTTATAATATAAATCTTAACAATAGGTTATATGTCTATGATGCTTCGGCAGATAAAAGAAGATATTGCAGTTGCGCTGGAAAAAGACCCGGCAGCAAGAAATGCGCTGGAGGTTCTTATTCTTTACCCAGGCGTTCATGCTCTGGTCACCTATAGGGTCACGCACTGGCTTTGGGGAATCGGATTTAAATTTATTGCCCGGGCTTTGTCTCAACTTTCCCGCTGGGTCACTGGGATTGAAATACACCCGGCGGCGATTATTGGAAAACGGTTTTTTATCGATCATGGTATGGGTGTGGTCATTGGTGAGACATCTGAAGTAGGGGATAATGTCTTCGTCTATCAGGGTGTGACTTTGGGGGGATTGGCTACCAAAAAGGGAAAGCGTCATCCAACGATATCCAATGATGTGGTTATTGGTGCCGGAGCCAAAATTCTGGGGCCTATCAAAATTGGTTGTAATACTAAAATCGGATCAGGCTCGGTAGTTTTGCAGAATGTTCCTGAATATTCGACCGTGATCGGTGTGCCTGGTCGAGTTGTTTTTTCCGGCATTTCTTCTGATTTGGAAGACGATGATGAAACCGAATCTTTTCCTGATCCGGTTGCGCGGGCCATCGAATGTATGTTGGACCGCTTGCCAGAAATGCAAAAAGAAATCCGCCAACTGAAAGAAACGTTAAAAGAAAATGGAATTACCGACTCATCCTCGATTGACGAAACTGCTAGAAAAAAGATCTCCGGTTAGGACTTGTTAGCCTCTGTTGTATATTTCCCTTGCTTACTAATGTATGGTTTTTATGGAAAAGATTTATCTGGATCATAATGCAACGACTCCGTTGCATCCTGAAGTTTTGAATGCCATGTTGCCTGCTTTGCAGGACAATTTCGGCAACCCTTCGAGTATTCATTCGTTCGGTCGTTCCGCCAGAGTCCAACTGGACGAGGCAAGGGAAAAGGTGGCTCGTTTGATCGGTGCCAGCTCTTCGGAAATCATTTTCACCAGTGGTGGGACCGAGGCTAACAATCTTGCGCTTTTGGGCGTTGCGCTTAAAGATAAAGAAAAAAAAATAATTACCAGTAAAACGGAACATCCTTCGGTGCTCAATCCCTGCCGACAATTGGAAGAGCAGGGGGTTGAGGTTCATTATCTTGATGTGGATCGGTTTGGGCGTATTGATATAAATAATCTGGAATCGCAAATAACCGAATCTACTGCTTTAATCTCATTGCAACATGCGAACAGTGAAACCGGAGTTTTACAAGATATTAAAAAGGTAAGTGAATTGGCGCGGAGCAATGGGGTTTTGTTTCATACGGATGCTGTGCAAAGTGTTGCAAAGATCGAATTCGACTTGAAGGATTACCCCGTCGACATGTTGTCCATTTCCGCACACAAGTTTAATGGCCCAAAAGGGGTGGGGGCTTTATTCCTTAGAAAAGGAACACCAGCTCTTTTTGCACCAGTCTGTGGTGGAAGTCAGGAGAAGAAGAGAAGAGGGGGGACAGAAAATGTCGCCGGTATAATTGGCTTTGGAAAGGCCTGTGAAATGGCAATTAAAAGAGTTTCTACCTTGGAAGTTTCGCGGGTCGCGGAATTGAAGGACTATTTTTATAATAAAGTCTACGAAATGATCCCTGGCACCGAGTTGTTCGGTGACATGCAGAATAGTTTGCCGAATACTTTGAATTTGGGGTTTGCAGGTGTGGAAGGGGACACGCTTTTAATTGCTATGGATATAGAAGGTGTGGCGGTATCAACAGGTTCTGCCTGCAGTTCCGGTACAGGGTTGCCATCGTATGTTTTGCAGGCGATGGGTTTGCCTGATAAAAAAATCAACAGTTCTATTCGTTTCAGCTTGGGTTGCAGAACTACAAAAACGGAGTTGGATTCGGTGCTCAAAACGCTGGTGAAAGCGGTTAGCCTTAATAATACTGCGATCTCGTGGAGAGAAAACTAAAGAAAACTCGTCAATTATTCGATAAATTATAGATAGGCTTCTTTAAAAATTGGTTTTGGTCATAATCGGCCCTTATAAAAGGGCTTGTAGGGTATTGAGGTCAAGATTATTGTATTGACAAAAAACAGCCAAACCAATATAATCCATTGATTATTAAGGGTTAACACTTCCCACACCGAATTTGTATGGAGAAAAACATGCCACCGGTCACCTTTTTAGCACGCCTTGCACTGGTACTGCTTCTATCATTTCCTCTGTTTTTAAACGGTTGTAGCTATCTTCCTTGGGCAGGGGAAGAGGAAGATGATCTTGCATTTGAAGATGATTTTCCTCTAGAGGATGAGGAGTTTATGGATGAAGGTCGTGGTAGAGGAAGAAAAGCCAGTCGTGGTGGCAGTCGTAAAAACAGCATAGAGGATGATTTTTTTGCCGAGGATGACTCTTTTGATGATTCGGGTGGAATGGAAGATGATGACAGGTTTGCAGATGAAGACCCAGATGGCTTCGCGAGTGTTGATCAGAAAACAGATCGAGGCGAGCTCAAAGGAGATGTAGAAAGCCTGCAAAATCAGCAGGAAGCTCTCATCAGTAAAGTGAGAGAGTTGGAAGAAGTTCTCAGTACATTAGAACCAAAAATAAATGCGGCGACCGAGCGTATTGAGGGCGATATTTCCGCTACTACGGATTCATCGGATTTTCTGGAACCGGAAGTGGAAGACCTCAAGGCGCAGATGGCTCGTCTGAATGAAGAAATCTCGCGAATTAAAATGCAAAAGGCGAGCGCACCAAAGATGAGGAGAACAAAAAGACATCACACAAAAACAAAAACACCTCCTGAATATAACAAAGCATTAGCTGCGTATCGCAGTAGAAATTACGATGAATCTATTTTGTTATTCCAAAATCTGGCCCTCAGTAATCCACCGAAAAGCCTGAGAGATAATATTGCTTTCTGGATTGGCAGCAATTATCTGGCACTTGAAATGTTTGATGATGCGATTCTGCAGTATGAGACCGTTTTAAACAAATATCCGCGTGGCAACAAGGTGCATGACTCCCGTTATATGCTTGGGGTGAGCTATTCTAAAAAAGGTGAAACCAGTAGAGCGATAGAAGTGCTGGAAGGTGCCTTGAAAAGAAATCCCACAGCTGAAGTGCGGGGCAAGATATTGGCCCAACTGAACAGCATTCAATAAGGCATTTCTCCCCATCTTAGCGGTTGAAGCCAACCCAGAATTAGGTTATTCTCCATTCATTAAAGCTGTGGCAAACAGGCTGATTTGAGTCTTTTTTATTTTGCCCCCCCCGGCCGGCTAGAAGTAATTCCCGTTTCTTCTTTTGAGGGCTCCTGATAATTTAGAGCAACTCGGTCTGTGCCATTTCCCCATATCTTTTATTTGCTCAACTCAGAATGGTAAGTTTATTAAATTTTAATTGAATTTTAGCAATGACAGGAATGATAAGAAAGCATAGTCAGATTTATTCAACAACAATACTTTTTGCTAATAGTTTTGCTGTTGCACTTGCATGGTTATGTGCTTATTTCATTCGATTTAAAGTCGAAATTTTTGTAGAGGTGGGTTCAGCCCCTATTAACAATATGTACCTTTATGCGCTATTGCCGATCTGGTTGGTGTTTTTCGCTAATAGCAGGATATTGGGCCACAGCAAACCTATTAGCATGAGTACGCCCACGAGTGAACTTGTGGCGATCTTAAAGTTAACTTCTTTTTCTGTACTATTGCTAACAGCCGCAACTTTCTTTTACCGCGAGCTTTCTTTTTCGCGAATTATGGCTGTTTATTTCTGGTTTTTTTCCAATGTATTCTTATTTTTGTCGCACCGGTTGGTGCGCTTTCTGGTAAAGAAAATGCGTGACCGGGGAATGAGTTTGCATAAAGTTCTCGTGGTTGGAGCTGGAGAGTTGGGGCAGAAAGTGGTGCAAAAAATCGACCTGTATCCAGAAATTGGTTTCTCAGTGGTGGGCTATTTATCTCACAATCCAGATAAAGTTGGAACAACCCTAGGCGAGCACAAAGTACTGGGTTTATACGAAGATTTGAATCAATGCATAAAAGAATATGAGGTGAGTCAATTATTTGTAGCACTGCCTTCAAGTGCGCACGAGCGGTTACAGGACATTCTGGAAAGTTTGGAGGAAGAAACAGTAGATATTAAACTTGTTCCTGATTTACTACGCTATATGGATTTACAATCGGGGATTGAAGAACTCGATGGAATGCCAGTGATCAACCTGACAGAGTCTCCCCTTTATGGTTGGAATACTGTATTTAAGCGGGTCTCTGATATTGTTCTTTCTAGTTTGGCTATTCTTATAACTTTCCCGATTATGGTTTTAATAGCCATTGTTATCAAGCTGGAATCTCGCGGGCCTTTGCTATACAAACAGGAGAGAATGGGATTAGATAGAGACGTTTTTTGGATGTATAAATTCCGTTCTATGAAACCCGAAGCAGAAAAACAATCGGGTCCTGTCTGGGCTAAAGAAGACGATGATCGACGAACCCGTGTAGGAACTTTTTTACGGAGTACCAGTCTCGATGAATTGCCACAGTTTTTTAATGTATTTATGGGGCAAATGAGCCTTGTTGGCCCACGGCCCGAAAGACCTGTATTTGTGGATGAGTTTAAGAAGTCTATTCCTTTTTATATGCTTCGCTTAAAAATGAAAGCCGGTTTGACTGGCTGGGCACAGGTGAATGGATGGCGGGGAAACACATCGTTGGAAAAGAGAATAGAGTGTGATCTTTATTATATTAAAAACTGGTCTTTGTTATTCGATATTAAAATTCTCTTTTTGACAATATGGAAGGGATTGATAAACCGACATGCCTACTGAACCCAGAGTTTTAGCGGTTATTCCTGCACGCTGGGCTTCCTCACGATTTCCCGGAAAACCGCTTGCAAGTATTGCTGGGATACCGATGATACAAAGAGTGATGTGCCAAACCCAAAAAGCGAAATGTGTTACGGAAGTGATTGTGGCCACAGATGACACTCGCATTTTGGAGGTTGTTAATAATAATGGCGGTACAGCAGTTATGACTTCTGCTGATCACGAATCAGGCACCGACAGGATCGCTGAGGTAACTCGTGATAGGAATTGTGATATCGTAGTGAATGTGCAGGGCGATGAACCCCTGATGCCACCGCAGAATATTGATCTGGTAGTTAAGCCATTAATAGAAGATGCTTCAACGTTAGTGGCTAGTTTGAGAATTTTGATTCGAGACTTAAAAGACCTGCGGGACAGAAACATTACGAAAGTTGTTGTTGATAAATTTGATTCTGCATTGTATTTTTCAAAAGCTCCTATTCCATGGGATCGTGATGCTTGGTCAGAAGGCCCGGAAGCTTTAACTTCGCCGCTTTGGTTTAAACATCTGGGACTTTACGCTTACCAAAAAAAATTTCTTATGGAATATTCTGCGTTGCCTTTAACTCCTCTTGAGAAAATGGAAAAATTAGAACAATTAAGAATTCTCGAAAATGGGTTTCCGATTAAAGTTGTTGAAACCAAATTTGATTCAATTGGTGTAGACTCTGAAGCTGATATTAAAGTTATAGAGAAACAGTTGGCCCTTTCCCCTGAAGATTGATCGCTCGAGGAACGTAAGTGAATAAAAAGAAAAATGGTAAAAAAGTAAAATATATATTTGTAACCGGGGGTGTACTCTCTTCTCTGGGAAAAGGAATTGCTGCTTCTTCCATAGGGAGTCTGCTTGAGTGCTCGGGGCTCAAAATAACCATTTTAAAATTGGACCCCTATATCAATATTGATCCTGGAACGATGAACCCGTTTCAACATGGAGAAGTCTATGTTACCGATGATGGAGCAGAAACGGATCTCGATCTCGGGCATTACGAGAGATTTACTCACGCAAAAATGCGTCGTGCGAATAATGTTACAGCGGGTAAAATTTATCATAACGTGATTCAAAAAGAACGAAAAGGCGAGTATTTAGGGGCAACAGTTCAAGTTATCCCGCATATTACGGATGAAATAAAAACCTACATCCAAAATGTAGGGGATGGAGTGGATGTTGTTATTTGTGAAATTGGCGGGACGGTGGGTGATATTGAAAGTCTTCCATTTCTCGAAGCGATACGCCAATTCCGATTTGATGTAAAACCGAAAGATGTTTTGTATGTTCATCTGACTCTGGTTCCGTATATAAAAACTTCCGATGAATTAAAAACCAAGCCCACTCAGCACAGTGTTCAAAAACTAAGGGAGATCGGTATTCAACCTGATGTTCTGCTTTGCCGTACAGAAAAAAGCTTGTCGCAATCCATAAAAAATAAAATTGCCTTATTTTGCAGTGTTGATGCGAAATCGGTTATCACCGCTATGGATGTCAGTTCTATTTATGAAGTTCCCTTGAGTCTCGAGAAGGAGGGTTTGGCGGAAATCATTCTTGAAAAATTGGGGATGAAAGTAAAGCAACCCGATCTGGAACGGTGGGAAAAGATTAATAAAGTTCTTCAGAAACCGAACGGAGAAGTCAAGATTGGCATCGTTGGAAAATATGTAGACCTCAAAGAATCTTATAAAAGTCTCACCGAAGCTTTGATTCATGGTGGAATAGGAAATAAGGTAACCGTTAAATTTAATTGGATTGATGCTGAAGGACTGGAAAAGGAAGATGGCCTAAAACAATTGGCGGATTGTGATGGGGTTCTTGTGCCTGGAGGGTTTGGTGATCGTGGGATAGAGGGAAAGATCAATGCCGTACAATATGCACGTGAAAACAAGGTTCCTTATTTTGGTATCTGTTTGGGAATGCATTGCGCGGCGATTGAGTTTGCGCGGCATGTTGCAAACTTGAAGAATGCTAACAGCTCGGAATTTTCAACCACATCCCCTTACCTGGTTATTGATCTTCTACCCGATCAAAATGCAGATGGAGATATGGGTGGGACTATGCGACTCGGGGAGTATCCGTGTCAATTGAGAAAAAAATCCAATGCCTATAATGCCTATGGAAAGCGGGAGATAGAGGAGAGGCACCGTCATCGTTATGAGTTTAATAATATGTATCGCATCCAGATGGAGGAAGCTGGACTTAAGATCAGCGGTTTGTCTCCCAATGGTAATCTAGTGGAAATTGTTGAACTGGAAGATCACCCTTGGTTTCTGGCGGGCCAATTTCATCCGGAGTTTAAATCTTCACCGATGAGCCCCCATCCCTTATTTAGGGATTTCATTTCATCTTCCTTGAAATTTCAAAAGAGTAATCATAAATAAAGATTATTCCGCAGGCATTTTATAGCGCTTTTTATATGTTTTGACTCGCTTCAGGGTCTGGTCTTTAGTGTCCCACTTATTTACTCTTAGCCAATCGATGGCAAGTTTCTCCGCGATAATTTCCCCAATAAACGCTAGACAGTATAAAGTTTAGGCCATAGATCGGATGACGTCGCGTTTGCCGATGATGCCCACGAGTTTACCGCCATCCAGAACGGGGAGGGTGTGAATGTACTTTTCTGCCATTAGCGTGGTGATTTCATTGATCTCCGTATTTAGGTTACAGAGGTAGCATGTTTGTTATAGATATCTTCTACAGTGGTTCCAGTTAATTTTTCTACATCGGATTCAAATTTCTTTTCGTTATCCAGAAACAGTACCGCATCGAACAAAGCGATGACGGTGGGGATATGAAGATTCATATTCTGCACAATTAAATCCTCTTGAGTGACTACTCCAATGACGTTGTCATTATAATCCCTGACAGCGATACCGTTGAACCGATTTTCAATGAAAAGTTTTGACAATTCCTTAATGGACAGACTTTTATTTACGGTCACTACTTTTCGGCTTAATACTATTTCTGAAGATACCTCTTGAAAATTCGTATAAGGTTATAAATAAATCGGATATTTTATCTAACGCCGTAAAGGGTTTCTCTTTCTGCATTTTGTAACTGGAATAGAACACTAAGAGCAGCAGAATAAAATTGGGAATCCATACTGATGTGTAAGCATGTATCTCACCAATACGACCTAAATTCTGTGTCATTATCAATGCAATGTAGTAGAGCAAGATAACCAGTACGGTTAATCCAAAACTTCCTGACTTTCCTGATCGACTTGATTTAACACCTAACGGTGCACCAAAAAAAGCAAACAACAGACAGGTAATGGGCAAGGAGAATTTTTTGCTGATTTCAACCTCCGCTCCTGATGTAGAGAGTCCCTTTTTTTTAAGATCCTGTATTCTTTCTTTTATCTTTCCAAGAGAAAGCTCTTTATTACCCACTAAGGCTTTTTTCCCTATTTTTGTGTGTTCAACTTTTTCTGCTCCTGGTAAATTTAATGTGATGTCATATCGATCAAAATTCAAGGTCTGATAATTTCCACGGTCCTTGCTCAATTCATGAATGGTTCCATCTGTCAGTTTTAGTTGAATTTTTAGTGTTTCGGGATTGGAATAAATCATGCCTTCATTCGATGTGATGATTTGGGGAGACTCCACATGACTGGTATCAGCTATGAATACACCTTTTAACAAAGAACTCTGATTGCGCTCTTTGACCAGAAGAATTAGGTCTTTAAAATCCTTGTTAAAAACGTTCGGCTTAATATCTACATTTGCCCGGTTTTTAATTATATCGTATATTAATAATTTGTAGGATTGGTTTCCCCAGGGTATTGCCCAAAACATTATAATATTTGCGAGAATATAAGCCATCACTGCAAAGCAGGCCACTGGTTTCATCAGTTGCAGAAAGCTCCAGTTGCAGGATTTCATGGCGATCCATTCATTATTTGCTGAAAACTGATTGAAAGTAACTACGGATGCCAACAAGACACCTATGGGAATGGTCAAGGCAAGGAAAGCAGGTGAAATATAGGTCATCATCATTACTATTTCCATAGATGTGACACCACGATTCACGATCATCTCTGCCATGAATAAAAATTTGTCCAAATACAGAACGGTTGTCAATGCACCTGTGCTGATAACGAAAAGCTTGAATAGCTCTTTAAAAATATATTTGTCTATAATATTGAAAAACATGCGGTCAGAAAAACCTTTATAAAACGAATTTGGGTAAGTTGTGATGTCCAAAATTCTCAATGTACTGATTATACTATAATCTCAGAATGTTTATGTTCCTCCATTTTTTATGTCTACAAAATTAAATAAGTCTAGGCGTTTGCCTGAGTGGTTAAAGGTGCAACTTCCTAAAAATAGAAAGTTTTTTCAACTCAAGTCACTGGTCCAAAAATATAATTTGAATACGGTTTGCGAGTCTGCCTCTTGCCCGAATATTGGCACGTGTTGGGATGCTGGAACCCTTACATTTATGATTCTCGGGGATACCTGCAGTCGCGCTTGCAGGTTTTGTGATGTTGCTACTGGAAATATGCTCGCTCCGGACACGGATGAACCCAGTCGAATCGCTGAAACACTTTCTAAATTGGATCTCCGCTATGCGGTAATTACTTCAGTGGATCGTGATGACTTGATCGATGGTGGTGCAGAGCATTGGGTTAAAACTATTCAACTCATACGCGCTCGATGTCCGCAAATGAAAATTGAAACGTTGATTCCGGATTTTGAGGGAAAGATGGACTTGGTGGAAAAAATTTGCACGGCGAATCCTGATGTCCTTGCTCATAACTTGGAAACGGTAGAGTCCTTACAAAGTCGGTTGCGCCCGCAATGCCGGTATTCCTGGTCTCTTGATACACTTAGAACTGCAGCGACTAAAACCAACCTGATCGTAAAAAGCAGTCTCATGCTTGGGCTTGGAGAAAGAGAAGAAGAGGTTGTTCGTTCTATGAAAGATTTGGTGGGAGCGGGTTGTCAAATTCTTTCACTTGGTCAATATCTTCGTCCATCTCCCCGGCATCTTGAGGTGGTCGAATTCATCCATCCTGATAAATTTTCTGAGTATAAAAAGATTGGCGAGTCTTTAGGTTTCAAGCATGTGGAGGCAGGTCCACTTGTTCGCAGTTCGTACCTAGCAGATAAGCAGGCTAAAGCAGTAGGTTTGGGGTGATATAAAAGTAATGTCTTAATATGATCTAACTAATGCTAAATGTGGAGAATGTTCAGGTTTGTGGTGGAATACAACAATTTCAACATGAAAATCTGAAAGGTTCCACTTTTTTAGAAGGCTGGCACCCAAGTCAGCATGGTCAAACCCCAATTTCTCTTTTTCTAAAAAATTAATTTGCATTGAGTGGGATTGTAGGTCCAGCAAAAATTTCATGCTTAATTAAGGGGAGTTTTGAACATAAAATAATTTGCCCTATGAGATGTTTTAGCTTTTTTGGATTTCATTGGCACGTAGTTTGCTATTTACTAAATTAAAGAGACGTACGTCAAAAATTTGCCATTGGGGAAGCAATGTTGGATTTGAATATAATTGAGAGAATGCAGTCGGCCATCAGTTCTTCGGTGGCATCTCCAAAAGATAAGTTTTCAAAAAATAATTTTTACTCTCTGCTAATCAAGCATCAGTTAAGTATGATCCAGGCTTGGAATCCATCCAAATCAGATTCGTCATCAGGGATTCCCGACTTTAATCAGTCGCTTCTGAAATTTAAAAATAATCAAAACTCGTCTGTTTCCAGGCCCAATATTAATACGGTACTTCAAAGTTATAATGATGCAAGTATTTCAAAAACTCATTCTTCATTACCGCAAAAACAATCATTTCCTGAGCTTGCAAATCAAATTGCGCAAAAAAATAATGTTCCTGAAAGCTTGTTTCAGAAATTGATTAAAACAGAATCCGCATTTGATCCCGATGCTAAAAGTTCTAGAGGCGCGATGGGTTTGGGGCAATTGATGCCTGCTACGGCTCAAGAGCTTGGGTTAAACTTAAAAGAGGATCACTCTATTGGTTCAATCTTGCACCCGGAATCGAATCTGGATGCTTCTGCAAGGTATCTGAGAAAACTTTTTGATAAATATACGAAGGAAGGTATTTCCGGTGACGAAGCCTGGAGCTTTGCGGCTGGAGCCTATAATGCAGGGATGGGCAATATTGCGAAGGCGATAGAAAAGGTGGGAAGTGTGAGTCAATGGGATCAGGTTGCCGCAGTTTTACCTCAAGTTACAGGAAAACACTCCTCGGAAACGATTCGTTATGTAAATAGTCTACGGGCTTAGGGTCATCGCATCTTCTGCTTTTCTATTATTTTAGCTTACCAGTCGAAAATGAATCAGTTTCGGTCTTTCATGGTTAAACTTTGGAAGTGTTCAAGTTTCTCTAATCTGCTATCTCAATATGGAACCTGGAAGAAACAGGCATCCATTCTTAAGAATCTTTATTTGCAAATCCACGAGTTGTCGAACTCATCTGAATCAAAGAAGTGAATAAACCTGAAATACTAGGTTTTTAGGAAACGGGCTTTAATTCGATGGTAGAGGGTAATGTTGTAACCCTGTTAAACTTAATTATAGTTTTACAATTAAGGATTTGGTTAGAATAAGGTTTTGCAGCCTGCTTTTCTTAATCAGCTTATCAAGCTCATTTTCATATGTTTTAGGGACAGATTCTGTATTCCGCTTATTCTTAAAGGTCTTTTTTAAATATAAAACAACCGCTTCCCTGCCATTCTCAGAGATATCAAACATAATCGACCTCGCTTCGGTTCATGAGACAAACCCCTTTTTCTCCCGAAAACGGGAGAAAAACCCCAGAACCCTCTATTAATGTTATTGTAAAGATATTAACATTATCCACATATCTCCTTATTTATCAATAACTAAATTGTTGTCTTGAATCGGTTAGCCCCTATTGGTATTTAAAGCGATAAAAGGTATACTCTGGATTTTATGTAAAGGTTTAATTTTAAGGAGGAAGACCAAATGAGCTTGAGTGCTATTTTATCTATTGGATTAGGCGGGGTAGTTGTTTTTACCGTAACTTATTATTTTCATACAGAGTGGAATGCTGATTAAAGATAATTTGTTTACTGGTTTTTTGAGTTAGATCGCCAATGGAATTTCTTTTCTCACCAGCGACTCTTTTTTTTCTTTAGGCCACTTTTTTATTGCCGCCTCCGTTTTTAAAGCCAGCGAATGGTTTCCAATTTCCTCGTGATAAACCAGTATCAGAGGATTTTTTCCTTTTAAAGATTTGGCTGCCTTAACTCCGCCTTCCTGATGTTCCTTGAACCTTCTTTGCACGTCCTGTGTGATGCCTGTGTAAAGATGTCCCAGCTTTGTTCTTATCAAATACAAATGCCACATATCTAAATACCATCAGGGTCGAACATGGGAAGGAAATCGGCCAGACCTTCCTCCTTCAATTTATTAACAGGAATGAATCTCAATGATGCAGAATTGATGCAGTACCTTTTTCCTGTTGGTTTTGGCCCATCGTTAAATAGATGGCCGAGATGCGAATCTGCATTTGCAGATCTTACTTCTGTACGTGACATACCTAAGGTCCTGTCGGTCAGGTTAACGACATTTTCTGGCACCAGAGGCCTTGTGAAAGAGGGCCAACCGGTATTGGACTTAAACTTGTCTTTTGAGCTGAACAAAGGTTCTCCACTAACGACATCTACATAAATACCTGCGCGCTTGTTGTCCCAAAATTTATTTCTGAAGGGAGGCTCTGTGCCGTTTTTTTGAGTGACATAATATTCCAACTTACTTAGTTGGTCGAGGGATTGGCTTTTAACGCCAACTTTAACTATCTTGGGAAATTCGTCGGTTTTGGATATTTTGTACTCTTTGTCATCTCCCCATAGACGGTTGATATATTCATCGCGGCCTGAACCTGCACGGTAAACTTTGTAGCGGATATAGCTCTTCTTGAAAAAATCCTGATGGTATTCTTCCGCTTGATAGAAGGTGGAAGCTTTGATTAATGGTGTGATGATTGGTTTTTTAAATCTTCCACTTTGTATTAGTTTGTTTTTAGATTTTTCTGCTATTTTCTTTTGTTCTTCGCTCTTATAAAAAATTCCGGTTCGGTATTGTGCTCCACGGTCAACAAACTGGCCGCCATTATCGGTGGGATTAATATTCCGCCAGAAAATTTCTAGAATGTCCTCATAAGAAATTTTTTGGGGATCAAAATGAATCTCCACCGCTTCAACATGTCGGGTCTTTCCTCGTGCCACTTCTTTATAAGTAGGGTTTTTCTTTTTGCCTCCGGTATACCCAGACAGGGCTTGAAAAACACCGGGAAGATCTTCAAACGGGTGTTCCATGCACCAAAAACAACCTCCTGCCAGGATGGCCACCTCTTTATTTTCTGAAGATAATTGGGTGTTGACGATCTCTGCATTTTTGTGCGAAATGCTATTCGTGTTTTCGGGTAGAAATTTTCCAAGAAGAAACACGCTTATAAATAATATAAATGCCGCATAAATTTTATTCATCGTTTCAGTCCTCTTTCATATCGCATCGGAAATAAGTGAAGGTGGTTTTATGATAACAAAACTTCAATCTACTTTCATCTAAGTCGCGCTCAATAGAAAAAGCTTATAAATATTATTTTTTTGGGGGTGACGAAAGGGCGATTATTTGTTTTTTGAACTGCGGTCTGAGTTTTGAGATTTTATTTGCGGTAGCTCAGGTTGGATACGCATTGCTGTCTGCAAAGGTGTTATGGCCTTGTTGAATCGGCCTAGCTTCATATAAATTTGCCCCAGTGTGTAATGAGCTTCTGCATTGCTGGGGTCGAGTCGAATGGATTCCTTAATAGAAGTCAGAGCCTCTTTATAGCGAGTGGTCAGAAAATAAGATAACGAAAGGAAATAGTGTGCTTCCTGATAGTCGGGAGTCAGCTTGATGGCTTTTTTATAATACTGGCTGGCTTCCTGATGGCGTTTGTTGGCAGCATATGCCAGAGCGAGTTTGAAATTAGCTTCAGCCATATCCGGAGCTAATTGAACGGCTTCTTGAAGTTCTCTAAGCTTATCAAGGTGTCGGCCAACCGCTCCATATGCAAGAGCCAAATGGAGATGAGTCTTTGAATCATTTTTTGAAGCTGTATAGATTTTTCAAGGGGCTCAATCGCTTGCTGATATTTTTCCTTCTTTAAAAAGGCCAAGCCTAGTTCTGAAAGAAGATTGAGATTGCCCGGGTCTTTATCGAGTGCCGATTGTAAAGCTGTAACAGCCTTTTCTTCTTTTGCTTCCTGACAATGCAGAAGAAATTACGCTGAATTTTACAAGAACCGGGTCATCTGATATTTCAAACGGTTAGAGTCTGATTAGATTTTTATTTTTAAAAAGT
>ENA-OREN01001520-OREN01001520.1-marine-metagenome-genome-assembly--contig:-NODE-1520-length-26727-cov-20.322702_pt1 | contig 26727 bp, 26 predicted proteins | sample MGYA00248624_ERZ508555 | MGnify/ENA primary metagenome ERZ508555 (study PRJEB26222, sample SAMN06267773) | marine metagenome | isolation source: Saanich Inlet, British Columbia, Canada | place...
ATTACTCAAATCACTCGGTATGGAACTGTCCTTTTGGCTAGCATGCAATCCTATGGTGTTGTAGCTGTTTTCCTTCCGAGTCTAACTGCAAACGGGCTTCCTGTTGTAGCTAACCCAGGTTGGTTGTTTACATTTACGGGTGTGGTAAGTATGATTACCGGAACGCTTTTCTTAATGTGGTTAGGTGAAAGAATTACAGAAAGAGGGATTGGAAATGGTATTTCTCTCATTATTATGGTCGGGATTATTTCGGCTTTCCCAAATGTAATTTTATCAGAAATTACTTTAGTCCAAGAAGGCGTTCGCGGATTGTTGTCCGAATTTATTCTTATGGGCATTATGTTTTTAATTATTTGTTTTGTCGTATTGTTAACACAAGGAACACGTAAAATTCCTGTTCAATATGCAAAGCGTGTTGTTGGACGGAAAGTTTATGGTGGTCAAAATACGCATATTCCAATGCGAGTGAATACAGCTGGAGTGATGCCAATTATTTTTGCACAATCTATTATGTTCATTCCCAGTACCATTTCAACATTTTTGGGAGATAGTGAATTTGCACAATCATTAATGACATGGTTTTCGTTTGATCATCCATTTTATTGGGCTGTTTTTGGGTTAATGATTATTTTCTTTACGTATTTTTATACAGCAATTGCATTTGATCCGGTTCAAGTTTCTTCAACGATGAAGCAGCAAGGTGGATTTATTCCTGGAGTTCGCCCTGGAAAGAAAACTGCTGAATATATTGATAATATTTTAACTCGGGTAACACTTCCCGGGTCAGTCGCATTGGCATTCGTTGCAATTTTTCCATACATCTTAATGAAGTCCATGAATATAAATTACGATTTAGCATCCTTTTTTGGCGGCACAAGTTTATTGATTATTGTTGGAGTTGCTTTAGATACGTTACAACAAATTGAATCTCATTTAATGATGAGACATTATGATGGATTTTTGACCAAAGGTAAAATTCGCGGAAGGAGAAGGATGTAATGGTTTATACTCGTTCACCTCGCGAAGTTGATAAAATTTCTCGTAGCTGCCAAATTGTAGCAGATACACTTATTATGCTTGAACCGTTTGTAGTTCCTGGTGCACGCGTATTTGATCTAGATAAAATGGCTGAAGATTTTATTCTCTCACAAGGAGCGCGTCCCGCTTTTAAAGGGTACATGGGATTTCCAGCAACTCTTTGTGTCTCAATAGAAGATGCAGTTGTTCATGGAATTCCTGGAAAAGAAATTCTAACTGATGGGCAAATTGTTGGTATTGATTGTGGTGCGGAGTTAGATGGCTATTATGGTGACCACGCAAAATCTTTTGCAGTTGGAAGTATTAATCCTGATAAACAAAAACTTTTGACTGTTACTCGGGAATCCTTGATGAAAGGAATCGAACAAGCTAAACCAGGAAATTATGTAGGTGATATTGGTAGTGCAGTTCAGGTTCATGCTGAGCGTCATGGTTTTTCCGTCGTTCGTGAATTGGTTGGACATGGAATTGGAACTGAACTCCATGAAGAACCCCAAATCCCCAATTACGGTAGAGCTAAACAAGGATATAAACTAAGGGCGGGAATGTGTATCGCCATCGAACCTATGATTAATGCCGGTGTGAAAGAAGTTTATACAGCCCAAGATGGATGGACGATTCTGACAAAAGACGGAAAAGCATCTGCCCATTTTGAACATACTATTGCCATTACAGAAAATGGCCCAAAAATTTTGAGTGTGGGAACTCATGGCTAAAGAACAGCCAATAACTATTGATGGCGTTATTAAGGAAACATTGCCGAATGCTTTGTTTCGTGTTGAAATCGAGATCGGTGGGAATCCCCATGAAGTGCTGGCTCATGTCAGTGGAAAAATGCGTATGCATTTTATAAAAATTTTACCCGGAGATGTGGTGACATTAGAGATTTCACCTTACGATTTATCCCGGGGTCGCATTACATATAGACAAAAGTAGAGTAGAATGAAAGTTCGTCCATCAGTAAAAAAAATTTGTTCAAAGTGCAAAGTCATCAAAAGAAAAGGCGTTGTGCTGGTAATCTGTGAAAACCCAAAACATAAACAACGTCAAGGATAATAGAACCACATGGCACGTATAGTAGGTGTAGATATCCCACGGAACAAGAAAGTTCCTTATTCATTGCGGTACATTCATGGCATTGGCCTGACAACAGCACTAAAGTTGTGTGTCCAAGCAAAAGTGGATCCTGATACCCGCGTACAAGATTTAACTGAAGAGCAAGTAGTTGCACTTCGTGATGCTATCTCTGACCTTGGTTATAAGGTTGAAGGTGAATTGCGGTCAAACACCGCAATGAACATCAAACGATTGAAAGATGTTGGGGCTTATAGAGGCTTACGTCATCGTAGAGGCCTTCCGACAAACGGGCAACGTACAAAAACGAATGCACGTACAAGGAAAGGTAAGAAACGAACTATTGGATTAGGTAAAAAATAAACATTAATTAAGAGAGTCTATTTTGGCAGAAAACAAACCAAAAAAGAAAAAAAGAAAAAGCGTTGAACCTCACGGTATAGCGCATATTAAATCTACATTTAATAACACTCACGTCACATTAACAGATAGTTATGGGAATGTAATTGTCTGGGAAAAAGCCGGTACGTCTGGTTTTAAAGGGTCCCGTAAAAGCACAGCTTATGCTGCAACAATGGCTGCAGATAAAGCTGCACTTTCAGCAATTGCTTTAGGATTATCTAGTGTTGATGTACAGGTTAAAGGTCCTGGCTCAGGGCGTGAATCAGCGATTCGTGCCTTAGCTGTTGCTGGATTACAAATTACAAGTATTAAAGACGTAACACCTTTACCTCATAATGGGTGTCGTCCACCTAAACGTAGACGGGTCTAAGGAGATTGCATGGCTAAAATAAAAACTGCAAAAGGTAAATTGGTTAGAAAATTCGGTGAGAATATTTTTGGTAATCCCAAATATGATCGATTATTAACTCGTAAGCCTTATGCGCCTGGTCAACATGGACAGGGACGGAGATCTAAATTATCCAACTATGGAATTCAGCTCCAAGAAAAACAAAAAATAAAATTTATGTATGGTCTTTTGGAAAAACAATTTCGATTGAATTTTCAAAAAGCGGATAAAATGAAAGGTGAAACCGGTACAAACATGCTTCAGTTACTTGAATGTCGTTTGGATAACGTTGTTTATCGTTTAGGCTTTGCACCTTCACGTCCTTCAGGAAGGCAATTGGTAAGCCATAAGCATTTTCTTGTGAACAATAAAGTGGTAAATATTCCATCTTTTATTGTTAAACCTGGTGATGTTATTGAAGTTCGTTCAAAAAGTAAAAAAATGGATATCATTCTCGAATCCATGCGTCGAATCAAGGGTGACATGGATCTTCCTTGGCTTGGTTTAGATAAAGCAAAAATGCGTGGAACCTTTACTGCTGTTCCAGATAGAGATGAAATGCAATTGACTGTAAATGAACAGTTAGTTGTTGAATTATACTCAAAATAACTGAAATAGGAAAAACTTTTCATGGCTACAAAAGCACTAGAACTACAAGTTGATTATAAAGAAGAATCAATACCATCCAGTACCGGAACCTTTGTTGTACAACCCTTAGAAAGAGGGTATGGAACAACAATCGGAAATGCACTACGTCGCGTTTTAATGACAAGCATCCCAGGGGCTGCAATTACTCACGTTAAGATTGACGGCGTTCAACATGAATTTTCTACCATTAAGGGTATTAAAGAAGATGTTGCTGATGTTATTATGAATCTAAAACAAGTTCGTTTTAGACTGATGGATAGTACACCAGACAAAATCACCCTTAACTTAAAAGGGAAAAAAGTTTTTACGGCACAAGATATTCAAGATGCAAGTGATCAATATGAAGTGTTGAATCCCGAACAATATATTACAGAAATTAATTCCAAAGAAAAGATGGAAATTGAACTCAGAATAGGTATTGGTAAAGGATATGTTCCTTCTGAAGAAAATGATTTACCAAACCTAACTGTCGGGACTCTATCTATGGATAGTATTTTCAATCCTGTTACGAATGTTACCTTTAATGTTCAACCTGTTCCAGGTGCGAAAGAGCCTATTGAAATCCTTAGTGTGGATGTTGAAACAGATGGGTCGATTTCTGCGCAGGATGCAATTTCTTATTCTGCAACTTATCTTCGTGATCATTTGAAATTTATTGAAGCGATTTCTAATCCTTCAGTTCTTGAAATTTCTGATGGTGTTTCTGAAGAAACCATGGAATTAAGAAAGCTTCTGAATCAAACGATTGATGAAATGGAACTTTCTGTTCGTAGCTATAATTGTTTACAAGCTGCAGGAATTAAGTACATTCATGAATTGGTAAGCAAAGAAGAAAACCAAATGTTGAAATACAAGAATTTTGGTCGGAAGTCATTGACAGAATTAGTAGAAAAACTAGATTCAATGGGTATTCACTTCGGAATGGAAGTTGAAAAAATTATGGCAGAAGGAGGCTAAAAAATGAGACATAATAAAATCGGACGTAAACTAGGTCGTAAAACTGCACATAGGAAAGCACTTATGTCTAATCTTGCTTCCGCTTTGATCACACATAAAAAGATCAAAACCACTGATCCAAAAGCCAAAGAACTCCGTATGTTTATTGAACCTTTAGTCACATATGCAAAAAAAGGTGATGTTCACTCACGTCGTCAAGTTATAAAAAAGATTCGTCATAAGACTATCGTTAGGGAATTATTTGACATAGTTGGGCCAGCTTTTACAGATCGTAAGGGCGGTTATACTCGAATCACTAAACTTGGGTTTCGAGACAATGACTGCGCGCCAATATCTATAATTGAATTCGTAGATATGGTTAGCGAAGTTGCTCCACAGGGTGAAACTAAAGAATAAGCTCTTAGTTACTTATATTATATTTGTGAACCTAATTAGGAACACGGTTGGAAGGGTAACATTCGTTACCCTTCTTTTTTTATTCTCGCCCAAACTTTTCGCAGAAACTTTCGATGTGAGAGCACTTTGGGTGGTTCGGGATCATATTATTTCAAAGGAAAAAATTGATCAAGTTCTCATTTTTGCCGAAGAAAATAATTATAATCATTTGTTTGTCCAAATACGCGGGCGGGGAGATGCTTATTATAAATCCCGATTGGTTCCCCGTTCTCATCTATTGGCAAAAACAAAATTTGACCCTTTAAAATATATTCTGAAAAAAGCGCAGGGTTCACCAATCAAAATCCACGCATGGTTAAACGTATATTATCTTTGGTCATCGCCAATGATTCCATCTCAACCGAATCATCTATTATTATCTCATCCTGGTTGGATGGATACTAAAAATCCTGATCCCATAAATATTGATTTTACTTTAGCGGAAATGAGAAAGAATAGACAATCCAATGGTGAAGGATTTTACCTATCTCCAACTCATCCGGAAGTGGATGCTCATTTACAAAATGTTCTAACAGAATTGTTGCAGAATTACAATTTGGACGGCATTCATTTCGATTATATCCGTTATCATGATTTACAGTGGGGGATGAATCCAATTGGGCTTAAATATTTTCTAAATTACAATAGAAGTATGCCTGGATTGCCATCATTGGAATTAAAAGAAAAACCATCTTTTGCCGAATTTAAGCGTTCTGCCATTACAGGTTTTATTAGTAAAGCATCTACCCGAATCAAAGCGTATCAACCGGATTGTATTATTTCTGCCGCTGTCAAACCAAATTTATACAGTGCTAGAAATACTTTTGGACAAGAATGGGATGTTTGGCTTGCCGGTGGATATATTGATTGGGCCGTTCCTATGAATTACACGATGGATTTAAGCACGTTTGATAAAAATATTCAAATTATGAAAGAGAATCTTCCAGAAAAATATTTGGATCGAGTTATTATGGGAATTGCTACCTATAACCAGAATGCGGAAAATGCCGGAAAAAAGATTTACCATTCTGGAAAAAATGATTTCAGTGGAATTAGTATTTTTTCCTACACTGTTTTTAAGGATGAACCATCCTATGCCAATAAATTAATCAAATATTTGAAATAATTTTTAATTTTATCTTGGAGATATATATGCCTCGAATCATTCATCCACCAACCGGCACAAAACTTTCTTGTAAAAATTGGCAAATTGAAGCTGCCTATCGCATGATTCAACATAATCTGGATCCGGATGTGGCGGAAGTACCTGGTGAACTCATTGTATATGGTGGAAAGGGGAAAGCGGCTCGAAACTGGGAATGCTATGATGCAATTTTAGAAACCCTAAAAAGATTGGAACCGGATGAAACGTTGTTGGTCCAATCAGGGAAGCCTGTTGGAGTTACAAAAACACATACGACGTCTCCTCGTATTTTGATTGCCAATTCCAATTTAGTCCCCAATTGGGCGAATTGGGATCACTTCAACGAATTGGATAAAAAAGGCCTCATGATGTATGGCCAAATGACAGCTGGAAGTTGGATTTATATTGGAACTCAGGGCATTCTTCAAGGCACATACGAAACTTTTATTGCCGCAGCTAAAACCCATTGGAATGCTGATTCTTTGGCGGGGAAACTCACCCTTACGGCTGGACTCGGTGGAATGGGCGGTGCTCAGCCTTTGGCTGTGAAAATGGCAGGCGGTGTTTCCATCAATATTGAAATTGACCCTTGGCGCATTCAACGTAGATTAGAAACACGGTATTTAGACAAATCGACAGAAAGTCTTGATGAAGCTGTAAAATGGGCTCAGGATGCTGTGAATATGAAAGAAGCTCTATCTATTGGACTTTTGGGAAATGCTGCTGATTTGGTTCCAGAAATCGCAAAACGGAAAATCTGTCCAGATTTAGTTACTGACCAAACGTCTGCTCATGATGAATTGGTGGGATATTTCCCAAATCATTTTACGTTTGATGAAGCCAATGAATTACGTGAGTCTGATCCAAAAAAATATGTTAAAGAATCTATTCGATCCATGGGTGAACATGTTCAGGGAATGTTGGATTTAAAAAAATTGGGATCTATCGTTTTTGATTATGGAAATAATATTCGCGCCCAAGCGGTGAAGGCTGGTGTAAAAAATGCATTTGATTTTCCTGGATTTGTACCTGCTTACATTCGTCCACTATTTTGTGAAGGAAAAGGACCTTTCCGTTGGGTTGCTCTTTCTGGTGATCCTGAAGATATCTATAAAACCGATCAAAGAGTTTTAGACATGTTTCCAGAAGATGAAGCATTATGTAGATGGATCAAGATGGCACAGGAACAAGTTCAATTTCAAGGATTGCCCTCACGGATATGTTGGTTAGGATATGGCGGACGAGCAAAATTTGGATTAGCATTGAATGAAATGGTTCGTAATGGCGAATTATCTGCTCCAATTGTAATTGGAAGGGATCATCTTGATTGTGGATCTGTTGCATCGCCTAATCGAGAAACAGAAGCCATGAAGGATGGATCAGATGCAGTTGCAGATTGGCCGTTATTGAATGCCATGGTAAATGTTGCTGGCGGCGCAACGTGGGTCTCTTTTCATCACGGAGGTGGAGTTGGGATGGGGTATTCTCTACACGCAGGACAAGTTATAGTCGCAGATGGAACGGTTGAAATGGATGCACGATTAAACTCTGTATTGACAAATGACCCGGGAATGGGACTTTATCGTCATGCAGACGCTGGTTATGAAGATGCCATCGAGAATGCAAAAAAATGGGATGTGGATATTCCCATGATGAAATAGTCCGCCTTTGGCATCTTAGGAAAATGGTTGGTCTTTTATAATAAAAGATAAAAGAAGTTTCATTGATACGATTACGTATCGTATATTTAGATATGAAAGTTACAGCATTAATTCCAGATAAACTTGTTTCTGAAGTAAAAGACTTGACCCAAGGTAAAAATATAACAGAATCACTTATAAAAGCCCTTTCAGAATGGGTTGCCAACCAAAAGGTTAAAGAATTAAACTTACAAATCGCCGATAAACCTTTAGAATTTAAATCGGGGTTTAATTCAGAATCTGTTCGTAGAACAAATCGAACTTGATTGTTGTTGACACATCAGTTTGGATAGAATTTTTAAGAGGGAATTCATCCATATATCCTAATTTGAAATTATTGCTCGAAAAAAATGAAATACTTGCATTTGAGCCAGTATTTGGTGAATTACTTCAAGGTGCCAAAAATAAACGAGAACGCGACATTATTTCAAACTATTGGATTAACCTGCCGAAGTTTACATCAGATGGTAGTTTCTTTTTAGGGGGCTTACACTCTGGGCAAGGTAAGTGGCTAAGTAAAGGAGTTGGATTAATTGACTGTTCGATCCTTATGTACGCAAGGGAGAGAGGATGCCAACTTTGGACCTTCGATAAAAAATTAAAATCAATTTTGCACTATGATGAAATGTATCCGTGAAAACATTGTTGAATTAGAAACTAGGATAGATCAAATTGATTTTGGTTTTTTTACATGAAAATATAATTTAAAAATGAATTCATTAAAACTTATCAATATTGGTCAATTAGTCACTTACGATTCTGTGAAGAATGAAATGGTGGTATTCGAAAATACAGAGATCGCTATTGAAGGAAACCACATTAAAGAAGTAGGGCAAAACCTAGGCGATGCAGATCAAATATTTGATTGTAAAAATAAACTTGTAACGCCAGGATTTGTAGATCCACACACCCATCCAGTATTTTTGGATGGGAGAGAAAATGAGTTTGCTATGCGGCTTCAAGGCGCTACTTATGAAGAGATTGCTGAAGCAGGTGGCGGGATTGTAAACAGTATTAATGGTGTTCGGAATTCATCTGAATCGCACCTTATTTCACGAGTTAAAACTCGCATGGACAGATTTCTTAAACTCGGCACAACAACCGTTGAATGTAAAAGCGGATATGGTTTAAATACAGAGTCAGAACTAAAATCACTTAAAGTGATTGATGATGTGAATAAAAGCCATTTTATTGATATGATTCCCACCTTTATGGGTGGCCATGCATTCCCCCCAGAATTCAAAAATAATCCTAATGATTATGTCGATTTAATTTGTAACGAAATGATTCCAGAAGTGGCGGAACAAGGTATAGCCGAATTCAATGATGTCTTTTGTGAGAATGGTTATTTCACTGTTGATCAAAGCAGGCGAATTCTGAATGCGGGAAAAGTTCATGGTTTGACTTCAAGAATCCATGCAGACGAATTTGAAGATTCCGCGGCAGCAAAATTAGCAGGGGAATGTTATTCAATCTCCGCTGATCATCTGATGGCAGTGAGTGATGAAGGAATTCAAGAGTTGGCTGAAAATGGTGTAATTGCTACTTTACTTCCAGGAACAACTTTTTTTCTCGGGAAATCCGAGTATGCACCCTATCAAAAATTAAAAGAAGCTGGCGTAGATGTTGCCTTAGCCACAGACTTCAATCCCGGAAGTTGCCATATCCAGTCTATGCCTTTTATTTTATCCTTATCCTGTATTTATCTAAAAATGACTGTTTTGGATGCCATCAAAGCTGCCACGTTTACATCGGCAAAATCGTTGCTTTTAAATAAAACAATTGGGTCCATCGAAATCGGGAAAAAGGCAGATATCATTGTTTGGGATATTGAACGGTTAGTTCAAATTCCTTATTTAGTATCTGATCATCCTATTCAGACTATTGTAAAAAGTGGAGAAATCGTATTTACCTCTTGATTCTTCGTCGGGTGATGGTGTAAAATCTCGTCGAACATTTTGAACAGAACGATGCAATCTAAACGAATATTAATTGTTGCGCTATTTGCGCTATTGATAAGTACAGACGGACTTTTCGCAAATTACGCTTTTAAGAAAAAAGTTAAAACCGTTTGCCAATCATACCGGATTACGGTTGAATCAACCCAATTTTCTCTGGGTGAAAATGATTTTTTGATTGAGCTTGAAAGTGGCCGGAATAATTTTGAGATGGTGATGTTGGTTGGCTTTGCCGCCGCAGGACATGCTATTGAACATCAGATCCAAATGGGTAAAGCAAACGCATATACACCGGAAAATGTTACGGTGAATGTTGCTGCTCCTGTTTCGAAGGGTGAAACTAGTATGTTTATTGCAACCTGTTCAAAGAAAATGGCAATTGATTTAGCCAATGGTACCATGGATTCTTCAGACTTCATGCAAAAAATTAATATGGAAATACAATAAGGAGTTTACTATGCCGGATCCTAATTCACTCGTTGGACTATTAACACAATATGCACGTGCAGTAGGTTGGTCTATCGCTGCTGCGGTAGGTTTTGCTATTGGTATTGGAATTGCGTTAAAAGTCTTTGATATGTTATCAACTGAAATTGACGAATGGGAAGAAATAAAAAAAGGGAACATGGGTGTTGCTTTAATTTTTGTTTCTCTTATCGTGATGGTTGGATTACTCGTTTATAAAGTCATCTAGACCACTTTTAAAACCATTTGTGTAAAAGCCTTTCCGGTTTCGGGAAGGCTTTTTTTATATAAAGTCGCTTATCCTTTCGAGACTGCATTGATCGATTGGTTCAAAATCGCCCACGTCAGGTGAATCAATATCTAAAACAGCGATTACTTTTTGATTCTGAAATAAAGGAATAACAATTTCAGATCGTGTTTTGGAATCACAAGAAATGTAATTTGGATACAATAAAACGTCTTCCACGATTTTTGATTTACCTGTAGAAGCAACTTCTCCGCAAACACCTTGCCCGAAAGGAATATGAATACATGGGAGTACATGCCCTTGATAAGGACCAATCTCCAATAAATCTGGTTTACATATGACGTAAAACCCACAAAATGTCCAATGCGAAAAAGTTGTATGAAGTGCTGATGCAATAATAGACATTTTGGCGTTAACGGATAAGGGCCGTTCTGAATCCAAGATTAATTCGAGATTTTTTATAACAGTTTCATATTGTACTTTTTTATTCATTAAAACAGTTTCAAATAAAAATACATTAGGAAGGGTGCAAAAGCAGTATTTAATAAATTAACCATATCATTATTGATCCACCGATTCCCTGAAATCAAGGTTGCACCTTCTTCGGGATGTTCAATGATTTCACCTTTTTGCGTTTCATATTTTGCTTGGACAGTTGCTCCCAATACAGAATCGAATATAGACGCAAAAAAACCAGAGAAAATGATACCGTAAATAATGAATCCTGACATGGGAAAAATCGTCCAAACTGTCAGCCCAATAATACAAGCACCTAATAAGGAGCCCAAAGTGCCGGTTCGGGTGATACCTCCAGAAAGTCCATGAGCCATTGATTCGAATCCAATGATGGAACGAGGTTGATGTTTTGATAATTTTCCAATTTCTGTTGCCCAAGTATCCGCCATGGCCGCAGAAACAGAGGCGAAAAAGAGAAAAATATTTAGCGCATTTGGATTTAAATATCCATGTATGCAAATAATGAGGGCTACCCCGCCATTCGCATACACTTGAACAATATCTCGCCGGGATCCTTTTGACCGGTAAAATGAAGTATTTTTTATTACTTTACTCAAAACCGAAGACAGGATAAAAAAGACCGCCAGAGGGATTAATAACTTCCAACTTCCTATAATTGTTATCAATGTACCCAAAATCAATCCACCATAATATCCACTGCGAGATAAAGAGTGTAATTGGTAGGCCACCGAAAAAAGTAATATGGTTAAAAAAAGAAAAATGGAGGAAGAAGAAATAGTTAAATCAAAAAAAGTTCCAAGCTCTGAAACATGGCGAAAGTATCCAATCATGAATAAAATACTCACGAGAGGGATTGAAAGATTATCTGTCCCTTTTGAACTCGTTACTTCTGCTAGGGTTGCCCCAATAGCTGTAAAAAGAGCCAAGCCAAACAAATAATTATTGGAATGGTCAAAAAATGTTTGAGATCCAAAATACACGATCAAAAAAGTGCTCATGAAAAATGCGATTGTTCCTTGAATTGTTTTTTCGTCATTCCATATTTTGAATTTAGATGGACCGGGCGTGGATTGCCCAACCTGTGAAGCCAATGGATCTGAAATAGATAATATAATCAAGGAAATAATTATGAATTCAGGGAAATTCCAAAAACATAGGAAAATCACGAAAGTTGATACGGGAAAATAAACCGTTCCGTATGAAATTCTATTTTGGTTGTGAATCCCTTGAAAACTTCCTTTTTTAAGCGCAAGCGCATTCACAAGTATGAATAAAGCAGACAATGTTAAAGGTGGAATTGATGAAGTGAAAATCAAGGGAGATATAGACACAGAAATCCCTACTAAAAAATGAACCAACTTTCGGTTTGATTCGGGTGAAATAATTTCACGTTTTAAAGTGATTTCACTTAATCCAACCAATCCAAAGATCGATAAAAGGAATATTGCAAATGTTGTCCATTCGCTCTCAAAAGGAATCCAAACAGGAAATACCATGAATAAAATTATTGTTAGAGTTGTTAAATGGCAATGGTTGAGACCAAAAAAAGAATTAATTTTTAGTCTATTCAAAACCCGATCAGGAATTAACATGAAAGTCGCAGTAAATGAGTTTGTCCGCCGTCAGATTAAAGGATCCGGAAAAACCTATGCCGAATCACTTCAATTTGAAACGATCGCGAAACATGCTCAATCTCAAATGGAAAAAGGTTTTTTTACCGAAGGATATAGAGATGGAGTTCGTGTGGTTCAGTGCACTGTTTCTATGATATCAAAATTTACCTGTCCATTTGTAAAATTAGATGAACACACAGAGTTAGTTTCAAAACGGGTGCGCCGTATCGAGAGTGAAGCATATTATATTCAAACGAGAGCAAAAAATGGTATGCCTTTAAAATCAGCCGCTGTGGACTTGATTTTATATCGCCATGATGTATTAATTGAAAATAATGAAAACACCACAAATGCGGATTGGGAACTTATTAGCATAAACGCTATTCCGGAAGGTATTGATAAATTTCCCATGGGACCGGTGACAATGATGCGAAATCAACTTGAACTTTCTGGGGGGACGAAAGCATATTATTCCTCCGATTCTTGGGCCGAATCAGTCCAGTTTTGGCAAAAATTTGTAGCTTTGGAACCTGAAAAGTAAATTCGATAAAGATGTTTACAATTATTCACTTAATATTTAAGTTTTCGGTTGAAAGCTGATTAGGTAATCCACTGTTATATCAGCACTTAAAATAACCGAGGTAGAAATAAGGGGATGAAATTCATTCTTAACCCATTTCATTGGGGACGATTTCCTGTAATTGTTGCAATTCTAATGTCCACATGCGTCTATGGACAGGGGTTTTCCATATCAGGAAGAACATATAATGAAGCTGGCAAGAAAATTGGTTCAGTTAGGATTGTACTATATAATATTGACAAAAAGAAAGTTGTAGATTTTAAAACTCCAGGTAGTGGCAAATTTAAACTAAAAAATATTCCCGACGGGAATTATACAATGAACTATTATGGGGAAGGAGGATATGGTGGAACTGAAAATATTTCTGTCAATGGTGAAAACTTAAATGACTTATCCCCGACCCTTCAATCGTTAGATGATCAACCGCAAATAAAATTAAAACCTATTGTTGGTGGTGTTGAAATTAATTGGCGGAAAACTGTGGGAGCTGTTGAATTTATTATTTACAGAAATAATGAAGAAGTTGGAACTGTCGCCGAAACTATTTATACTGATAAGATTGAAGCTGGCACAACCCATGCCTATAATGTAGTTGCTGTAAAAAGTGATCAATCTAAAGGTGCACGATCTGTAACTGAATATAGTAAAGCACTATTGCCTGCACCAAAAAACGTCACCACAAAAGCAAGAAAAAATATCGTAAAATTGGATTGGGATTCAATAGAAGGTGTTTCAGTCTATAATGTTTACCGAGATGGTGAAATGGTGAATTCATCATCTGAAAATTCTTACACTGATTTCAAATTGAAATATGGTACTGAATTTTCTTATACAGTTGCTGCGTTAGATCATCAAGAAGAAGAAGGGGATCGGTCCATCGCAACATTTACCACAACACACATAGAAATGCTTCAACCTGAAAAATTGAAAGCTGAGAGTGGCCCAGGTTCAATGGAATTGACCTGGAGACCCGTTACAGGAGCAGTGAAATACCTAATTTATTTAAATGGTGCCCTTGTCGATTCAGCAGAAATAACATCGGCGTCAGTGTCAGCAGAACCAGGAGCTGACAATTGTTTTACAGTATCTGCTAAAGATCAATATGGTACAGTGGGTACTCAATCCAAAGCTGCTTGCGATAAAAGTGTTTATCCTCCACCCGAAACGGTCACCGGTGAAAATGAAATTAGTAAAAACCTTATTGAATGGTCGGTTGTAGATGGGGCATCATCTTATAATATTTACAGAAATGATGATTTATTATCTAATACATCAAAAACTGCTATAAAAGATGGTGTTCTTAAATGGGATAGGGTTTATAGCTATCATATTACATCGTTAACAAGTGATGGGGTCGAGGGGCCAGCTAGTCAAAAAATTGAAATTACGGTTCCACCCGTTTTCATAATTGACGGCAAATTAGTAAACGAGCAGGGGAATTCGAATGATGTAGATCAAGCCAAAATATTCCTATATGCTAAAGGTGGAAAGCTACAGGAAGAGTTTACGGTTTCAAACAATGGTAAATTCAGGTTTGAAAAAGAGATTATTAAAGGCGAATACACCCTAAAAGCTTACGGAAATGGAAGTGGAAACGGTGGGGAACGAATTCAAGTTGTGAATAGTGATTTGAACGACGTCAAGATTAGTTTATCAACAGATGGTTTACGACCGACTATAACTGTTGAACGTGGTGTTGGACAATTAACCGTTCATTGGAACGATTTACCCGCGGCTAAACATTACGTCGTTTATAAAAACAATAGACTTTTAGCCACTATAGTTGATGAATTAAGTTATACCGATCCACAAGTTGCTCCGGGAATTCCAACAAACTACGATGTTCGAACTGTTGATGTTTATGATTTGGAAGGTCCAAAATCCAACGAAATCACTGAAACATCATCTTTTAATCATCCAAATGTAACTCCCCTTGTTTATTCGGGTGCTTACACGGTAGATGGAAGTGGACGAATTATCAAATTCAGTTGGCAAGGAATTGCAGGTGTTGACTCTTATGCATTTTTTAAAAATGGTACCCTATTATCCAAACAATCTGAAACAACGTATATTGATTCGAATACGACTTTTAATACAAACTATAATTATGAAATTAATTCAATTGATAAAGATAAAGTTGAGGGGGTTAATTCACCAAAAATTCTGGTTACAACCCATAAGGAGCTTTTAGCGCCAACCGTAACAATTGAACCATTAATTAATTCTATATCTTTAGCTTGGGCTTCTCAAGAAACAGTTACAAATTATAAGATATTTCGGAATGGTAGCAATATTGCGGATACTCCCGATTCAATTTTTGTTGATAATGTAAAACCGGGTGTAGAATATTGTTATACAGTTTCTGTGGAGGATAGTTTTCAAACCGTGGGACCAAAAGCGGAAACAAAATGTGATCGTGGGCTTTTTGCACCGCCTGGGAATTTTAGTGGAAAAGTAATTCGGAATGAAGTTACATTATCTTGGACTGTGACAATGGGTGCAACTGGGTTTAGGATTTATAGGGATGGTAAATTATTTCATTCAACACCTGACGGAACAGATTATATTGATGATTCTCTCGCATTTGATACAGAATATTTATATGAAATCGCAAGTATTGATCAAGATGATTATGAGGGTCCAAGACAAAAAATTCAAATGTTGACTCATGAAAAAGTATTAGAAACTGAATTATCGGGTGAATCTGATCTACAAAAAATATCTTTAGCTTGGGAAAGGTCAATTCTAAGTAAAACAGATTTCAGGTATCGAATATACCGTGATGGTGAATTATTAGATGAAACTACAGAGATCAAGTATCAAGATTTCGTTCCTGCAGGTCAATTTTTTTGTTATACGATTACTATTGTTGACCAATATGGTACTGAGAGTCTAAAATCAAATGAAGAGTGTCATAAGGTGTTGGTGAATTTTCCAAAGAATCTCGTGATAAATGGTGACGTTAAACGAATGATGTTTGAATGGAAAAAAATGATTGGTGCTGAGTTTTATAATATCTACGCCGTTGATAAAACGACTCAAGAAGAGAAATTCCATACCAAGACTAAACAATATTTTTATGAGCATAAAGATTTGCCATTTGATACTGAATTTTGTTACAAGGTAAGCAGTGTCGATGCTGACGGAGATGAAGGTCCATTATCAGAAATTCAATGCGGATGGGTCTTGCCACCGCCTCATATAACTTTAGTTGAAAAGCGGTTTATGGAAGGCTCAGGAAATGGAATCCTCGACGGGCGGGAACATGGGTGGATTATTGTAAAAATTGTAAATGATGGACGGAGCCCAGCTCGTGAACTTAAACCATGGCTTGAGTATTTGGATGGTGAAGCAACACCCAGTTTAAAAATTGACCAAGTTACCATGATTCCAAAATTAGATGTTGGAGATACCTTAACAATCCAATATCCACTTTATGCCAAATTGAAAATTGAATCTGGAGAAAGAAAGTTTAACATTCGAGTGGACGAGTTCACTGGAGTTGATCTTGAACCAGAACCCATTTCATTTAGGACCTTAAAAATTATCCCTCCTAATTTAGTGATTACTGATTTTGCCATTGATAATGAATGGGGTCAGCATTATATCCCAATAAATGAAGTTGTAACTATTTCCGTTCGTATTCAAAATTTATCTGAAGGTAAATCAGATACGGCTAGTATCCGTTTTAGAAGGGATAGCACTTTTGTTTCAAATGATGAAGATGAATTACACGAATTTGGTTTTGTGAATGCTGGGGAAGTTTTAGATTTCAAATTTGAAATATTGAGTCGTGTAAATAAGTTTTCTGTACATTTTGATTTATACGATTATTTTGAAACAAAAAACACTCAACAGATTCATCTTGAAACAATGAAGGCTTATAAAGGTGCAGACGAAATGATCGTGATTGAAACGCCTTATCCAGATGAATTAATAATTGGAGAAGCAGAAATTGTTCCTGAATTAATCGCAGATTTACAGTCTGTATCAACGGACAGAGGCACCATCGGAATTGTTTTAGGTAATCAAATATTTTGGGATCCCGAAATTGAAGGTAAACCGTCCACGACCGAAAATGTAAAAATGGTACGGGAATATTTTCATGATTTATTTGGGATGGCTGATCATACGATTATTCCAAGCCAATATTGGTTCTTCAATGAAGGGATTTCTAGCCGTGATTTCCAAGCTCTCTTTGATCCTGATCTTGGTATTCTTCGTAAGAAAATTGAATCGAGTATATCATATTCAGGAGAATCAGAACTTGACCTATTTTTATATTTCAGTGGAGAAGGCACAACCTATAAAGGTGAAAAAGTAATCATCCCTTTCGATGCTGACACAACAAAAGAATTTTCATTTTATTCTTTAAAAAATATGTACGAGAATTTGAAACAAATTCAACGAATGAGTGAGATTGGAGAAATCACATTATTTATGGATGTTGATTTCAATAATTCAGCTTTTCCTCAATATTTAAAGAAACCTGTTGCTGAGATAGTCGAAGATTCAAAAGCAAAAAAGAAAAAGAGAAAGAAAAAGAAGAATGATATCCCCGAGGAACCTATTGTCTTCGTGGATGAAGAAATAATGCCACCAAAAACGATAACAGCTTTTTATGCATCAACTTCAAATCAAGTCACTCATGACCATCCTGATATTGATAATACTGTTTTTACGTATTATTTGCTTAAAGGAATGCGTGGGGAAGCAGACAATGGTGATAAAGAGCTCACCGTTGCAGAACTTTATGATTACATTAGCAAAAATGTAACCGATACCACGGGAAAGCTTTATAAAGATTTACCACAAGTTCCTCAACTATTCTCTTCAAATCCAGATAGAATTCTGTACAGATTACCTTAATTTTGTTTCGTGGTTTGATAACGCCTTTTAATTATACTTTTAGCATACGTCCCAGATACTTACTTTTATTTTTAACAGTTACTTGTTTATTTGCAAATTCCGTAACGATTCGTGGTATTGTTCGTAATCCGGCAGGTAAACCGGTTAAAAAAGCATCTGTCACTCTTCGGAACATGAAAGACGAAATCGTGGTGGATGAAAAAACCAATCGAAAAGGAAATTTCATCCTTGAAGATGTGGATCCAAATTTTTATTTTTTATTGTTTGAAAATGAAGGAGATGGTTCCAAGCGAATCAAAATAAATCCCAGAAAAACTAAAAATAAGGATTTAGTCCTTACAATTGAATTGAATGGAGAAGATCAACCGATTGAGTGCTATTTATTTTCGAATAATAATCCTACCGATTATGACCCTGTTTTGAAAGCGAAAGGTTTGAATGTAAAATTAACGGATCAACATTTCAATATTTCATGGACAGATATTAAACAAGCCACGTCCTATGTGTTATTTGAAAATGATGTTGAAATTTATACAGGAGTAGAAACTCGTTTTGAAAAGGTAGCTAAACCAGGTGTTGAATATTGTTATTCAGTTGAAGTGAAAGGCAAATTTGGCTTAGTTGGAGAGAAATCAGAACAATATTGCACAAGTGCTCCAACTGCGATTCCCAGAGACATTTCGATCAATGTTTCTAAAAACACACTCTCATTGAATTGGGCGTCTGTGGATGGTGCAATATCTTATATTATTTATCGAAATGATGAAAAAATCACCAATACAGATTTAACATCCTATACCGATATTGATCTGGAATTTGGAACGGACTTTTTTTATAAAATAACCGCATTAAATCTTTTAGATAAAGAAAGCCACGCATCTATTGAAATTAAAGGAACAACTCGGGACTTTGTTGCGCCGCCCATATTAGCGTCCATGAAAAATGAAAATCGAATCATGTTAATTTGGAATGAAGTGAAGATTGCGAAAACGTACAATATTTACCGGGGTGGAGATTTTGTCAAATTTGTACATTCAAATTCATTCTCTGATACCAAACCGCCTGGAGAAACCCAATGTTACGAAGTAACATCCGTTGACCAATTTGGGGTAGAGAGTGATCGGTCCAACACACATTGTTCTAAAGTTCCTATTAAATCACCGACTGGTGTAACGGCAGACGGCGATGTTGCATCCATGCATTTGAATTGGAATTCCGTTCCTGGCGCAATTTATTATCAAGTTTATGAACAAGTTTCTCCAGATTCTACCGTGTTAATACAAAAGGTGAAATCGACTCAGTTGACGGTTCGGGATTTGGATTATGGAATTGATAAATGTTTCGTAATTACAGCATTAGATGGAGACGGAAGTGAAACAGCTCCTTCAATTGAATCTTGTAATGCTGTATTAGATCCACCTCATTTTACTATTCAAAAAATGAATATTATTGAACCATCTGGAAATAATGCACTTGATGCGAATGAAACAGTAAGTTTTGAATTTGCAATTTTTAATGATGGACAAAGTCCTGCGCATCAGGTTCAATTATCCATAATTCCTATCAATGAAAATCCACATATAGAAATTGGTGAACCTGTTATTTTAGACACGTTACTGGCTGGTAGAATTGAATTTTTTGAAATTCAAATGAAGGGACTTTTAAAATTGGAAGCAGGAGAAAATAAGTTTGAGTTGAAAATTACGTCCCAAGAAAAGATCATATTGGAAGAGTCTTATCAATTTGCTGTTGATGCAAAATCAGTGATTCCACCCAAACTTATTATTGCAGATTTTGCCATAGCGAACGATTTTGGTACGCAATATATTCCGAAAAATGAACAAGTTACATTAACCATAAGAGTTCAGAATGTAGGAGAAGGCTTTACAGAATTTGCAGAGGTATTATTGCTTGAAAATCGCAGTTTTACCACGCCAGGATTTGCTGGAATAATAACATTGCCAGCAATGAACCCAGGTGATTATATTGATTTCGAAATTCCCATTATGACACTTCAGGATAATATTTTTGCAGATTTAGAATTAACCGATTATTTAGATAAAACGGTCACGCAAAGATTAGAACTTGAAACCATGAAGCATTACCGAGCTCCAATAGATTTAACACTTCAATCCATTGGGACAGAAGATGTGAATCCTTACCCAGATGCCTTGGGTGAAATTGATGTAGATCACCGCATTCCATTGGGGCGAAAAAATCCCAATGCTATGGCTATAATTTTAGCCACCGAACAATATGATGATTCCAATTATCCTGATTTGGAATTTGCTCAAAGAGACGGAGATATTGTTCGCCGATATTTTAATCAATCGTTTGGATTATCTGATTTTCAAATGTTGCCTGCAAAAACTTGGCAAATGGAGGGCGGACCAACAGCGAATGATTTAAAAAATATTTTTGATCCTCATCAAGGCGATTTAAGAAAACGAATTATTACTGCCGATAAATATTCCGGTGTGGATGAAATGGACATTTTTATCTATTATCGTGGGTATGGAGAATGGGTGGATGGAAAACCACTTCTTATTCCCGTAGATGCAAAAAAAACACGCCATATAACAAAAATCCCATTGGAACAAATGGTTGGAAATCTTTCCTTATTAAGTGTTTTGAGTAATATAAAAACGATTACAATCTTTTTAGACATCACGTATCTCAACCCAAAAAAGTCTGTTGGATCAATTTGGGAGTTCCAGGATTTACCAGATAAAATTTGTATTTTGAGTGCCGCATCAAATGGGGAAGCATCACAAATATTTAATGAGAAAAAACATAGTATATTTACTTATTCATTATTGAAAGGATTTGCAGGAAGTGCAGATGATGGTGATCATCTATTAGAATTAGGAGAGTTAATAGAATATATTTATAAAGTTGTTCCAACTTTCGCTAGAACCGTTTCTAATTCCAATCGTCAAAATCCCGCTTTTTACGGAATGGACTTAAAAAGAACCATTCTTGATTTAAGATAATAAGACTGGATATATGATTTTAACTGTCCGAACTTTTTAGGGTCAACTACGTTATATTATTCAAACATCTAAAAGGAGTTACTGAATGATATTATTGGAATGGAATGAAACTGCAGCACACCAGCGATTGCTTGAAAAAATAAAATCAGATAAGGAATTGTATGATGCCGTTCGAGCATCTGATCTTATGGAAGAGATGGAAAGTAAGGTAGAAGCTTATCGTCAACGAATGGGCGGTTAATCTTTAAAAAAAGCGGGATTCATTGGATCCCGCTTTTTTTTCACATGAATAAATTATTATTTTTACCGATCCTTTTGGTATGGTTTGGATGTAGTTCTACAGTGCCAAATTGGATTTCTGTCCAACCATCAGATTCTAAATATTGGCATGGAATTGGTCGTGTAGATAAATCAGATTATCCCAATCCAAGATCGTCTGCTAAGGAATTTGCAATCCAAGAAGTTTCCACCCAAATCAAGGTGAATATTTCTTCGGAAATGAAAACAATCATCCGTGAATCCAATGGTTCTTTACAAACGACTTATTCTTCGGTAATGGCTTCTCGTGTCGACTTACTACTCCCCGAATTAGAGATCGTCGGTTATTACCGTACAAAAGACGCCTATTTCGCCTATGTGAGATTGAATAAACAAAAATATCGAACTGCCATGGCTCGGTTGAGAGAGAATGCGAAGATTATTGCATTAGATTTTATTCAAGAAGCGGATGAGAATTTTGGAATTCAGTCCTTTCAACTTATCCAAAAAGCATGGCAGGAAATATTACCGTTCTCCGATGAACCGATTCAAGTGATGTATCGGGGGAAAAGATTTCATTTATATTCCTTAGTGAAACGAAAATTGAATGAATATGAAGCGCGAATTAAAATAACAGGAACTTTAGATTTTACTACGATGAAATTGTTTGTAGATCGGGAAAATTCCTTACAAATATTAGTGACTGACAAACAAACTGGTACAATTTTATCGGGTATTCCGGTTTTGATTAAATCAATAACTGATGAAATCTCAATTTATTCTGATAGATTAGGTAAAATAACTTATGATATTCCTGTTCAATCGATGGAATCTTCTTTCTCAATTAAGTATGAATTAGATGATCAAGAATTATTTAAAGATTTGAGTTACCAAAATGATATTCTTCCAATGAATTCAAAATCAAATTCCATTCATGTGGATGTTGTTAAAGCACGTGTTTCTATTGAATCTTCTGAGAAAAATTTAGGCCGACCCTTAAATCATCCCATGATTGCTCCAGCGATAAAAGATGCATTTACCAGCAGGGTGGAATTCGTTAAAGGCAACTCCGATATGATTATAAAAATTGAATCAGATACTTATAAAAAATCTGATCGAAATGGAAAGAATTACCCTTACTTTACCTATGGAAATGCGTCCATAACTTTTAAAGATTCTCAAACGGGAGAAGACTTTTTTTCATCCCATATTTCAAATATCAAAGGTGGCGATTTTGGATCTCAAAGTACTGCAGGAATTCGTGCATACGAAAAGATGGTTAACCAAATAGTCATAGAATTAGAAAATCAATTATTGAGCCGTTAAATTCATCATGTATTTTTCGAAATCTGACGCCTAAAAAATCAAACAACTGTGAATAAATTTATTTCATTTTTATTACTCATTATAGTCATTGGCGGAATTGTGACTGTGAAGAAATATGATCAAAGTCCGGCTAAAAATCCAACACCAGGATTTTCCATAAACTTTGATGAAAAAAATATTCCATCGCCCCTTACAGTTGCAAGGCGGGCTCAATTAGAGCAAATGGCCCAAAGAGAACGTTCGAAAATAAAAGTACAAGTTGAACATGATAACTCTCCCTTTACAAATTCTTATCCGATGATTTTAGATGCGACGGGCTCATTTGACCCTGACTATGGAGATAAAATTCACTTTAAATGGAGACAGGTTTCCGGACCGAAAGTCACCTTAAAACCAAATCACTTTTCAAGTAAAGTCAGTTTTATTGGGTCGCCTGGAGATTATCAATTTGAATTAACAGTTTCTGATGATTACGGCGCAAAACATACAGTCATTAAATCGGTCTTGATTGAGCCAGAAGGAAATTTAGCGCCAATTATTGATATGAAAATTCGCCAAGGTTCTGAACTGAATTAATTATGGCAAAACAACTTATTTATATCAGCATGCTGTTTGGGATAATTTATAGTCAACAAACTCTGAGTTTATTACCTATTGAAGGAACCAATATTTCTGAGGCTGTGCGACTGGCAAGTTATAATAAATTAGAAACAGCCTTGATTGAATCTGGTCGATTTAAAGTTATTGAAAAAGCCAAGAGAGATGAAATTCTCAAAGAACAAAAGGATCAATGGTCTGGATGTTTTGAAGATTCTTGTATTATTGAGATTGGAAAATTATTGGGCGCAACTTATCTCATTATGGGAGATATAATTGCATTAGGAAAATTGTATCAAATAAATATAAAAATTATTGATATTGAAAAAGGTGTTGTAATAGAAAAAGTTACAAAAGAAACATTAGGAACGGAATTAGACCTTTTGACTGGTGTTGAAGAAGCTAGCCATTTAATTATTTATAAAATGGATTCTTCTTATAAAATCCCCAAAAAGACAGAGTTGCAACAAATTGCATTAACTGTTCAGAAAAATGGACAAAAAGATTCAGTTAAAACAGTGATAATAGAAAAACCGGTTTTCGTGGATCGAATTCTTGAAAAAGACAATTATCGTTATCATCGAAATGCAATTGGCATTTCAACATCTTGGGGACAACCGGGGCAATGGAATTGGGGGTTACGCTTTAATCATTATCCGCTCATGTTAGAATATTCTCAAGGATGGATGGGCTCAGGGAAATATCACGAATATGCTTGGAATGAAATTGATTCACAGAATTTTAATTCATATTTAGGTGATGAGTCTTACCGTGATGAAAATTTTGTTTCTGGACGAGAAATCAGTATTGGATATGGATGGTGGCAATTTAATGGTTCGGGTGCGAGCCTTAATCTTATGGCCGGCCAAACAGAATTTATTGGACAGGATGAATATGCTGATTTGTATGTAAACGAGGACAATGTTTGGGAGTATGTTGGCGCAAATGTGAAATTCTACCGAAATTTATATTATATGGCTTTCGGGTACGTTGTGGGTGACGGAGATCTATTTGATGAAAACCAATTTTATATGCAGCTTGGATTCCATTTGACATTAGGGTTTGGGTATGTCAATTAATCCAAGAGTTCGATTATTTTCGTTTTTCTCAATCGATACTCATCAACTTTTTTTCATATGTGGATTATTCCTCATTCATCTAGGGTGTGATGCTTTACGATTTGAACCTAGAATAGATGGGAATAATGAAATTATTGACGACGATGATTTATACGTAGAATCAATAGAAATTACTTACCCAAATGGTGATGAATCTTTCGATCCTGGAACGATTGTGACCATTACCTGGGAAAACACTATTGAGCCTTGTGAATGGGGTGTGAATATTGTACTGATTGATGATGATGAAATTGCTTTTAATATTGCAACCAATACCCCTAATGATGGATCATTTGATTGGTATGTGGATACAGATTTGGATCATGGTGATGATTATAAGATCAGATTAGACGGTTTATGTTTTAAGAGTGATTATTGTAATGGATGTATTAATGACCAAATGTCTTTTCCCTTTTCAATTTCTCAAGATATTATTGAATCATTTATTATAGTTCTTTCACCCAATGGTGGTGAAAATTTTGAATTTCTTGATGAATCTATCTCAGTTACGTGGGAATCAAATTTGCCCGATTGCATTTGGGGAATGAAAATTAGCTTATATAAAGATTCTGTAGAAGAAAGAGTCTTGGTATATGATACGCCAAATGACGGGCTTCAGGAACTTACAATTCAGAATGAAAATTGGGGTCTTGAATCTGGGGATGATTATACTATCTATGTTGAATCCTTGTGCAAAAATGGTTCTACGTTTTGTGGTGGATGTTTTGGTGATTTCAGTGATGAATCATTTCGATTATATTACAATGAATTGATTTTAACTGAACCCAATGGTGGAGAAGATTGGACACGGGGCGAAACAGAAACAATATCTTGGACGGATGACAGTACCACGCAAAATGTTCGACTAGAGTTGTGGAAAGCTGGAGAAAAATTACAGGATATTTATTATTTACTTGAAAATGAATTCTCTTTCGATTGGGCTCCATTATATGCATTAACACCTGATGACGATTACAAGATTAAGGTTATTAGTTGGGAAACTAATAAATCTGATTTAAGTGATACAACTTTTTCCATTCAATAAGAGACTCGGATGAAAAAAGTCGTTTTAGGAATCGATATCGGTGGAACAAATACAGTTTTCGCTTGGGTAGATAAATCGGGAAATATTCTATCTCTACAAGAGATTTCGACTCAAGGAACTGAACCGGCACAAAAGTTTGTGGATCGACTCGGAGAAAAAGTTGATCATTTTTTAAAAAATAATTCTGATTGTTTACTAATTGGAATTGGTGTGGGTGCACCAAATGCAAATCACTTTTCAGGTATTATACAGAATCCGCCGAATCTTGACTGGGGAGAAGTGGATATTGTATCTATCTTGTCTCAGAAATATTTCTGTGATGTAAAACTAACCAACGACGCAAATGCGGCTGCTTTAGGTGAAAAGTATTATGGGCTAGCAAAAGAAATGGATGATTTCATCATGATTACATTAGGAACCGGATTGGGAAGTGGTATCTATTCTAATGGCAGAATCCTGTATGGTGATAATAGTATGGCAGGTGAATTGGGACATTTATCCATTGATCCAAATGGACGATTGTGCACATGCGGACTTAAGGGATGTTTGGAAATGTATGTTTCCGCTAAGGGAATTAAAGAAACAATAAAAGAAATGCTTGATAAAAATCCGGATGATGGATTTTTAAATTCTTTAAATATGGATAATCTTGACGGAAAAAAAATAGATGCTGCTGTTGACCGTGGCAATGTCTCTGCCCTAAATATTTATAAAGAAGTGAGTAATAAACTAGGATTTGGTTTGGCGCAAGCTGCAATACTTTTTAGTCCGAATGCGTTTATATTCTACGGTGGTTATAGCCAAGCTGGAGACCGATTACTTTTTCCAACGCGAGTTGCACTTGAATCGTATTTGATGGATAATCTGAAGGGCAAAATTCAATTATTACAATCTGGGTTGCCTGTAGGACATGCTGGGATTTTGGGGGCAGCATCTTTGATTTGGCATTCCAAACCCTTATTAATGAAGGCAATAGGAGAATGAAGTGAATAATATATATGTAGGAATTGTGATGGATGGTGATGAAAAAAGAGTCATCGAACATGCCATTGCTGTCTCGGAAAAATTCAATGCTAAATTAACAGCAATTCACGTTAATGATGAGTACGCTGGGGAAATGTCCATGATGATGGATTCACCTGAGAAGTATGAAGAAAATGATATTCGGGATGCTTTTAGGACGTATGGATTTGAAGTAATTGCAGAAACGATGAATGTAAAAATTATTATGGCAGAAAATATACCAAAAGCGATTGTAGAAGAATCGAGTGAAGCTGATTTGCTTGTTTTGGGACATAAACGAATGAGTTCCTTTAAAGCCAGTTTTATGGATTCCACAGATGAGGGAGTTGTAAACCTAATTGAATGCCCTGTTCTTGTTGTTCAGAAATAAAT
>ENA-OREN01001522-OREN01001522.1-marine-metagenome-genome-assembly--contig:-NODE-1522-length-26700-cov-9.548698_pt1 | contig 26700 bp, 33 predicted proteins | sample MGYA00248624_ERZ508555 | MGnify/ENA primary metagenome ERZ508555 (study PRJEB26222, sample SAMN06267773) | marine metagenome | isolation source: Saanich Inlet, British Columbia, Canada | place...
ATTTTCTTGTGCTCCCCACCAATACTTTGGTGTGTTATACTCCCTTGATTGCATAAGTCTAATTATTGGTGTCTGAGTATATACGAAACTCATCACCATCAAGAGGCTTAATAAAAATTTACGCAATGTAAATCTCCTCGTTATGTTCTAAGTTAAGTAACCTTTTAGAATAAAAAGGGTTTTGATTTATTCCTTACATATAAATATTGTATATATAAGTTATAATTAGTTTATTGGATGTATTAATTTGTATTAATTTGTGTCGAATTTCACAACAAAATTCTTTAATTATCAAATCTTATAGTAAAGGAAATATCATATTCTTTTGGTTTTTTTATTGGGCGGGCTAGTTTAGCCACCGCTAATAACTCTTTGTTATCATCATATAACCCTACACTTGTTATGTATGGATTAAAAGCAGAATGTGTTACAAAATTTGAATATACTCCTGATGGTCTATATACTGATCCTGTATCATATTCTTCTTGAGTTCCAACTTCATTATAAACTGATCCTGTTACAGTATTATGAATTCCTTCCATAAAAAATCCAGATAAATCGCTTCCAAGTAATTGTGAACCACTTCTACCAGGAGTTGCACTTATATTATCTGTACCATTATATTCGTATTCTTGTATATTACATAAAAATTCATATTCTCTAATAGTTTTAGTTCCTTGAAATTCTAATTCAAAACCATCTGTACCTTCTAATTTTGCTACATTACCATATTTTGACCCAGTATCAGTTATAACAATAAAACCTTGATCATAAAATACATTTCCTATCGCATCACCTACTACAACATTAGACCCAGATAATGATGATGACCTACATGCAAAACTAGATGAATAAACAGAATCATATAAATGTCCTCTTTCATCATCTACTAAAGTAAGAGTTTCATCTGTCAAAGAATTATCAATAAGTTGTACTGTCCCAGGTTTTATTTCTTCTCCGAAAAATTTTCTAGGAATATTAATAACTCTTAAACTATTATGTATTTTATTTAAAAATGACCCTGATGAATCTCTAGGCCAAGGATCTTGATTAAAACTAAATTGTGGTTGGGGGGATAGTCCCTTAGGATTATTTTGTTGTTCAAATTTATAATATAAATGATTAATTGAATTATAAACAGGAAGGTTATAATAAGTACCTACACTATACCAAGTATCCTTATCTTTTCCTAGAGACCTTGATAACTCATTTAAAGTACCAATAGATTTTGACTGTGCAGACGCAGTACTGTAATTAAAATAACTACCGCTAGTGCCTTCAAGAATAAAAACACCACTTCCACTATCCGCGTTAGTGAATTCGTATTGTTTAAAAACTTTAAACGGGGTGATTGTTGCGTTGCCTTCTCCAATCGGCTTAAACATAAGCTTACCTCACTTAAAAATCAAGTCTTACTTTTATTACTGCTTCTCTCGCCGGAGTTTTTAAGAACGGTTTACTAAGTTTAGCTACCGCTAACAATTCACTATTAGCATTATACAATCCTACCGTAGTAATATATGTACGAGGATCTGTTACATAAGTTGGATTTGTTAATTCTCCACTACCAGTATAATAAGTTGGATTTTGACTAAAATTATATCGTCTATTATTTACTCTACAAAAATAATGAGTTGACTTAATATCTTCCTCACGTCTTGCTTGGAAATATCCACCCGTAGTATTAATTGCATTATACAATTTACTAGAATTATTATTATCCGCATTAGTACTTAATCCAGTAGCAAGTGAAATACCGTTCTGAGTTCCAGATTGATTCAAATCTAATTTACCAGAATCAAGCATAAAAACACCTAAAAACGGATAGAATCTTCCATAGTACATTTTGGTTGTACCAGATGAATATTTATATGAAGCTGTTCCACCACTTATACTTCCTGAAACAATATTAAAATATGTAGTTCCCTTCGCAACACTAGAATCCGTAGTAGCATCACTATCATCAATTAATCTTAAAGTAGCAGTTCCCAATCTTAGTTCCCAATTACCTGGGTCAATCTTCTCTCTCATACGAGCCCTCGCTACACTAATGAAATAAGATGAAGATGATTCTAATTCAGCTCCGCTTGCACCATACTTAAAATATGTTTGAGTTGGTGACACAATAACATTTTTAAATTGTGAATATATAGCCGCGGATGCATTTGTACCGTCAGTAGCATTTAGTGATCCACTACCTGCATGATGTCCGTAAGCCACACTAAATTGAACTTCTGTTGTGGATGAAGATGATGCTTCTTGATGTACATCTGTATAATAATCTCCACTAGATGCACTTTGCACTGACGATGAAAAGAATCCTGCCGTTGAAGATCCTTGAGTTAATGTAGTTCCTCCGCTCGACCATATACCACTTGAAACTGTAGTAACTCTGTTCGCCACTATATCTTCGGCTGTATCAAAGAGTTGAAATACTCCTGATGCTTCTCCTATTGGCATTTTATGTTCTCCTATTTATATTAAATATTATTTTCATTAAAAATTTTCATTTACTCTGGATCCAGATCGTCCTTACCATTTTTACCGTTGCCGTTGCCATTACCAGAACTTTGTTTATATACTACTATATCTGTGGTAGCAGTATCAGATAAATCTTCTCCGGTTGTTACAGTTAATTCTACTGTATAAGTACCTGGATTTTGAAAAGTATGAATTGGATTTATTGAGTCTGCATTTGATCCATCTCCAAATTTCCAACTATATGTTAATGCTTTTCCTATTGAAGCATCCGTAAATTTTACCCTGGCTGGTGCTGTTAATCCAGTTGTTTCCGCCATTCCTAGTTCCCAGGTTTCCAGGTAAATCCTGCAGTTGGAAATTCATTTTGCTTAGTATCATCTTCGGGTGGGGGAGACGGTGCGGTTATGGTACCATCAATATTAAATAAATGTCCATTTAAAATACGTTTTCGTGTCCCTGCCTTAATAGTAATCTCAGTTGAAAATTCCTTTCCCGATTTTTGTCCTTTACCGGAAATAGTTACTTTTTTATCTGGGAATATAGCTGCAGTTTTACCAACAACTGATTTAGCTACCAATATAAATTTTTTACCTGTTCTTGTCTTATACGGCATTTATTAAACTCCTACCTTATCCAGCTTCTTCTATTGTTATTACTTCACCTTCTTTAAATACATCAATGAAAACATCGTCTGGTAAAGTTAAAGTATATTCTTCATCTTCTCCAAAATTTTCTGTAACTGGTGATATCACAAAATAATCGAATGCTCCTACTGTTTCGGTAGATGTTGGAACTCCAGTTATAAGAATAGTATCTACTGTATCATCTAGTTTATCTTTCAACGGAAACTTCATTGCTCCATCTTTACCATCCTCGGATACTGCTACACTTCTAGTCATAACTTCCAATATAGGCATATTCAAAATAGCATTATCATAATAATCAGGTCCACTCGAATGAGTAACATCAAAAAGATTATAATCTACACCGTCATCTGCTAATGCAAATTTGCTTATATTAAGATTACCAGCAGTTGCTAACTGTTGTCTACCTAATTCAGTCAAAACTGCGTCTACAAACACAGTTACGCTTTTATCTAAAAATGCCATTAGTCATTTGCCTTATAATTAATTCTAATTGTCAAAGCTGCAGTTGCGCCTGACATTAATCCAGTAACTATACACGTTGTCTTTGAAAGATCTTGTGTACTTGTAATTCTTTTGGCTTTAATTTTCATAGTATTATTACCTGCTGGCGCTATTAATGTCTGTGAAGCTCTAAATCTTAAAGATTGTTCAGTTGGTTGTGCAAATCTACCCGCAGTTGTTGGATTATCATCTAAATATAAATAAGCTATATTTGTATTAAGTAATGTATAAGAATATCCTTCTGGAGCAGAGTTTGAATGTAAATTAACTGTAGTACATTGTAAAGAATCCTCATCTCCAACATTACTAACATTTTTCCAACTTAAATCTAATATTCCACTATTAGAATTTACTTTATTATTAAAAGAACCTCCAATAGTAGCCATCTTCATTCCAGCACTTTTATCTAAATGATCTGTACTTCTTAAAAGTTTATATCGCATTACACTAGTTTCATTTGGAACTGGTTCTAATAATGGTAAATTTTCTATAACTGTTCCATAATAATCTGAGCCAGATGGATGTGCGGTATCCCATAATGTATAATCTATTTCATCATCTGCTAATGCGAAATGAGATACATTAAAAGCTCCTTGAGCTAGCTTTTCTCTACCTTTATTGGTAAGAATAGCCTTCAATACCTGAGTTGTTTTATTTAAATACGCCATTTTTCAATTCCTTCGATTTGTAATATATGATCACAGACAACCTTTGTTATCTATAAATATATATAAATTAAGTTTATTAATCATTTTCGTTTCCAGTATCAAATTCTGTTCTTAACTGTACACTGTCACGGGCATCACCTACTAATGCATATGGATTTGTTAATATATAGGTAACTGGAGTATAATCTTTCTTACCATTGACATCTAATGAAGATAATGCAGTAGTAACAGTATTTTTACTACCTTCAAAATTGATTCTACGCAATCCAGTTGAATTTTCAGTTATCTTTTCAAAACTAGAAGTTACATATGAAACAGACGCCGCTGTTCCTTGTAAAAAATTTTCCTTACTATTATAAATATACATTGGTTTTTTGTTAAATTGGGAAGGTCTTTGATTATTTATAGTGGTAATTGCTTCCGTAAAAACAGTTGTTGGTCCTCCCATGTAAATACTAGCAGTAGTATAGTTTCTTCCAAAATGTCCAAAAGTATCTACTCTATTTAAATCTCTCAATGAAGGTGTAGAAAAAATATCCCCACTAATAGTTGATTCATAATATTGATTATCAGAAAACATTTCATAAGAAGAATCTTCATCTATTTCTCTATCAAGTCGTGTTACATTTTGAGTAACTTCTAAATAATTATTTTCAGCACTTGAAGAAACAAATCCACCATCATCTTCTTCTAATTTAATAGTATCTTCAAAAACTATATTTTCAAATGTTGGATGTTTTATAGGTTGTTTATTTCTTTCTAATATATTATTCTCTAATAATACTCCAACTACTGCTTTACTTCTTGCAGGTAACAAAGATTCCAATTGAGTAAATAATGAATGATCGAAATAATTTATTAATCTCAAATAATCCCAAAAGTTATTAGCACCAGTATATTTCTTAAAATATTCTGATTTTACCTTATCTAAATCTCTATATTGATATTCCTCGTCATCTCTAGAATCTCCAAGATACTGGTCAAAATTAAAATCTGATAATTGATCCATTATATCTTGATTTATAACATCTGCAGGTGAAAAATATACTCCTACTCGACTTAAATCTAATGGGGCTCTATCGTAAGATGAAATTTCAACTCTATTTGTAGGGCTTAAATTTATATTTTCACCTATTCGATCTAGATAATGTGCTTTTTCAATTCTTATTTTATTTGAGTTTCTTCTAATCCCACCTAATTTTGGTAGTGGAAATTTTGTTCTATCAACTACACTAGAATAACTTGTTTCATCTGCGAATCCAGTAGCTATTCCAGCAATCGGTGAAGATTGATCCGTTGACGTATCTCTAACAGTTGTATCACTATTATGATTCTTAGATTCATTAAAACTATATCGTAAAGCAATATCCTGAAATGAAGCACTTACACTATTTCCAGCATAAGATTGTGGATTTTCTACGTGCTCATCAAAGTATTTTTCATCTAATCTAGATTTCCATATTCTAAATTCCATCATAGAACCACTAAACTGTCCACCAAAATTATTGGTAGTATATCCACCTATATAAAGTGAACCAGTATTATTATATGCAGTATTATATGAAGCTGATGCCGCATTCTGATCACCTGGTATATCCAATCTGGCATTACCAGTATATTGAATTACATCTCTGCCCGCATCATATTGTTTAGCAACTAAATTATAAACAACATTATTAGCTCCAGCAACAACTTCGTTTCGCTCATCAAAGATTCTTGTAAGTTTTCCACCGTCTAAAAATATAGTTCGGTTAGATAACCCAGAATTGGTGCGAAAGAATAATTTTAGTCCTACATGAGCTGTAGCTTTTTTTCTAACTCCAATCCTGAAAGTATGTAATTTCCATTTCTTAGTAACAACGGTTCCGTACGTCCTAGATGATATATGTGATCCATCTGATGACAACTCTGATAACGAGAATTGTAGCTGACCTCCGTTTACATTTCCTGTTTTAGCATATACTGAAAATTCATATTCTTCTCCCATAGATGCAGTTACAAATCTAGCATCTCCGTATGCATCAATTTTTCCATTATCATTAATAGACGGCCGTGAAAATGTACCAAATGATCCATCTCCAGACTTCGTACCAGTTTGTGTAACCTTAATAGCATACTTTCCAGTATAAACTTCTGTGCTTCCACTCACTATTTCAGCAGTTCCGGCAACCCAATCTTTAAAAGGTCGTTGTAATGACCCAGTTTCAAATAAATTAGTTACATCATCCTCTCCCCTCAATAACTCATCCGTAACTGTTTCTTTTGCTAACATTACAGACCAATAATCTCCATTATAAAATGGTAATGGTTCAGTTGATGCAGTAACATATCCAGCAGACCCACTTAATGAAAATGATAATCTACCAATATTATCTGCAGAACCATTATCTTTTAAATGAATTCCAAATTGGTCACCAGTAGCTCCATTACCACCCTGAACTAATGTCTGATCAGAACTTGATGCTGCTTTAAATCTAAACTCCATAGAATTTGCTGTTTGTGCATTACCCAATCCTAAAGAATGTGACCAAGAACCAGAAACATATTGAGATGCTTTAAAATCTAAAGCTTTTGTAAATTTCCTACTTGTTTCATATATAGGTTCTACATCCGTAATAGTTGGACCACCATATTCCCTAACTCTCAATATTGTAGATGGAATACCATAACAATTTATTAATCCTTTCAACGATTCAATAGTACCTCGTGATTTTAAAAATAAAGGCATATTAGCTATAATTCTTTTCCAGACTTCTCGTGAAATATCCTGTAATGAAGAGCTAGCATAAAGAGTTGTAGCAGAATTAGTTTTATCTACTGATTTACCAAAAAAGAACTTATCTAATTTCGCTAAATCATATCCGTCTTGTAAATTCCAACCAAACCCTTTTGCTACACTATAAATGAGTTGTTTAGATAATCCTTTATCTAATTGTTCATCAATTTCATAAATTTGACCAAATCTATCAATATAATTTTTTATATTATCAAAATGATGCCCAGTCATATCTACAAATTTTGTAAAAGCAGTATTATCTGTATCATCTCTAATATGCTCTGGTAAATGATATAATAACCTATCTCTATTTTCATGATCAAAATCTGATGCACTTATTATTTGATTATTATACCATGTTACTGCATCTGAAGAAGTTATTTCAGATAAAATATACGGTTTAGTAGTATTTTTCTTAGGCCATGATGCATCATATAATAAATCAACACTAGCTGATGAATATTGAGAACTACTACCAGATTTAAATGAAGAACTTTCAAAATACAAATATCGTTCATATCCATCAAAACTATTTATAACTTCACTATTAGCAGTTTCCCATTTTCTAGCATCAGTTCCCGCACTTGCTATTGCGGTATTTGGGTCATTTCCCAAATATCCTGTATCATAATATGTGCCTGCAATTGATTGACTGTAAGCGTTATGTAATTCTATCTTTCCTAATTTAGTTTTAAAATTTTCCAATCGCTTTTCTGCAGAACCAAATTTCATAAACTTATCATAATTTGAATAATCCATATTTAAACGCACTTGATTCACAGACCCACTTACAATATCTCTTTCTATGTCCTGTGCTAATGAGCTACTCTTAAATAATAAATCATCCCAATTTTGATATTCAGTTGATCTATTTCTAACTATTGGCTCACCAACAGAAGTTCCTGACGGTAATCTCAATATAGTATCAGGTATTATTGGTTGTGTAAAATCATTTAAATTTAAATCAAATTCTCTATGTGATGTTACTTCCCTAGTAAAATATATATCATCACCCAACTGCACATTATTTGATAACGGATTATATAATTTTAAAACCATTGTGTCGTCTAAATCTAATTTATTTATAATAAGATGTAATGTGGATTGTCCTACAACGGCATAATACGTTAAATCCATCATCTGCTTTGCCCCAATATAAAAATTAATTTCCTTTATATCAGTATTTATAGATTCATAAGTAATACCAATTACTTCGGCTGCTTCTTCAATTGTCTGCGCTAATCTCCTCGTACCATCCCACTCTCCCTCATAGTCATGTTTAATATTAAAACAACTTACCTTATCACCCTCTCGATCATAACCAATAAGCTTAGCTCTATATGGCGCGTAATCAGTTACCATAACTCGCTCTTTATTTTCAACTTCTCTAAAATATTTTGCTGATGTTGGATTAGGATCGATGTACATATAATCAGCTAATAATGCCGCTACACAATCTTCTATACTTGTAAGAAACTCAGACACTAATAATTGCATCATACCTTGTATTTCTCTAAAAGTTCCACTATCACCTTTTTCTACAAAATAAAATAATAATTGAGAATCTGATGGTAATTTTGCACCCCATTTGGGATGATGAAATAATCCGTTAACATTATTATTAAACCATGTTTTAAAAGGGTCCGAAAAACGAATTTTATTTATATAACTATCTTCTTCACCTGCTGCGGCGGCATCATTACTAATATCAATAGGACCGGTTGTAGTAGTAGGTGTAGTAACATCAGATGGATTATATACAATTGCATCATTCGTTGTTGACCATCCTGGTATTAAAGAAGTTGTTATATCTGAATTAGAATTTTCATTAAACTTATCTACATTAGAAGCTATATCTAATGGCATACCGGTAATCAATCTATTTGGATATAATACTGCTCCCTCATCCGTTATTTCTAACCCCTCTGAATTTGGTAGCCATGATCCAGGTGAGGACGAGTCTCCACTCCAATCTATAACATATACCCACTGCCCCATTGAGGACTCTTGAGATTGTTGAGCGGAAGGTACATGAACTGGTTTAGGTTCCATATATACTTCTCTAGTAACCGTTATATTTTCTTCTTCCCTAGTAGATACTTTAAAAGCTTTGGGAATTTCTACTGTTATATCAGAAAAAGTTTCAACGTTGGGTGAATTACCAAATGAAACAATGGGGTCTCCTGCTGCCATACTAGATGCATCCCATGCCTGTAATTTATTAGTATCTACTATCTGATAACTAATATCATCAGACTTATAAGATAATTTATCTTCGTGTCCAGTTTTAAAGTCATCAAATTGACTTTGGTAAAATGTATTCCCAGTCAAACCATTTTTTAATTTAACTTCAATTTCATCTCTTGCTGGTGAAATATTAGAAATTTCATAAGTAAATCGTTTAGAAAAAACTCTAAACTCTTCTATATCTTCGTTTGATGAAATTACATCGGCCCAAAAAGCTTCATCTGGATCTCCTTTAGGAGAAACAGTATTTTTATACATTTTGCCATTATTTGTTACAACTGTATCTCTATAAAAATTTCGTTCTCTATCTATTAATACTGTTTGATGTGAACCTGCTTCACAACGTAAAAAACTATATTGTAGTGTAATGTTACCACTTAATATTCCCATCGAATTTACTGCATCAGCTAAATTAATTTTATGGTTTTCTTCTAAAGCCGTATCAAGTGATATAATATTACTACCTGCAGCAATACCTGAATCAGTATAAACAGCAGTCATTAAAATAAAATCTCTAGGACCTATAGGACTTTGCATCGTACCTAACGGAGAATAAGTTACATTGCCGTACCTATCCTGATTATACCTTATCTTACTTTTTATATTACTTGGAATTAAATAACTCATTTATTCACCATTATGTATCCAGTGTTGGAATTTCAGTATCAGAAGTGCCGCTTCCACCGCCGCCACCAGTATAGTTAGTAGTGGAAGTATTACTGGTGGAACCAGTATTCCCACTTGTTGTATCTGATGTGTTATCAGCAATACTTGTATAATCACTAGTACCTGATGTTAAATAATCTACCTCTTTAAATCTATTATCTATAACTTTTACCGCAGAGTGAGGAACAAATCTGTCTCTCCCCTGACTGATAGTTTCAACAAAATTAACTGTAAGTTCTACATCATATCCTGTAGCCATAGTACTGCCTGGATAAGCTACTTGTCGGCTGATGAAAGTTATACCTTGTTGTATATTTCCAGTTTGAATATCCTGATATAAATTATATACCATTTTTCCATTTACTTCGGTCTTAGGTGCCATATTTAAAACTTGTCCTGGTATAAGTTTTCCATTATTAGATCTCCATCCATAATTCGATTGGCCGGCATAGTCATCCTGTCCTCCTCTAGATGCAGGGTTATTTATCCATTCAGTTAAATATACATCTCTATCTGTAATATATTGAACTGCATTTTTTTCTCTTAACCTTCTAACAAATGCTAAATGCTTTATTTCTTCCTTACTATAAGGCATTATCTACTCACTTTAAATTTAAAATCACCACCATAATAATTTACTGTTTCACTTACACCACTTCCACTTACAACTTTATATTCTATTTGATAAAATCTTTCAGCTTGTAATCCATTTAACCAAAGATTAAAATAATTACCTGAGCTATCACTTGATATATAAGAACCAGACCCATAAGGTACCATTACATCTTCAGTAAATGCGTCTTTTATTTGATAATAACAAGAAGCACTTGGTAAATATTTAACAGTTATACTATCAGAAACAGTTGTTGTAGAATATGTTTTGGTAGGATATCGTTCTCTACCAACAAGTCTGAATTTTACTTTTGAATTTTCTTTATAATCAGGTCTTAACCCTTTCATATAAACGACTAAATCTTCTAAATCAGTAGTAACTAATGGATTTAAAGAACCAGTTGCCCACGTAGAATCGTTCCAAACTACTTCTAATTTTGGTTGATAGACTGTATCTGTTTCTCTACTAAAAAATGCAAAATGTCCATATTTTGTAGTATTTCCTTCTTCAACATTATCGTCTGCATTACCAACACTCCCACTTCTCTTTATCATAAATCCTTCATTTGGTACTGTATTATGTATCCATCTCCACATAACATCAGTTACATCCATACGCATATCAGTAGTTTCCCATTCAAAAGATTGAGAAGCTTCGGCTCCACTTCCAGTGTACCATGTGCCTCCAGTATTATTACTACCACTTACCCATTGAGTAGTATCTACTTTTCCGTGCCTATATCTCCAACTCACACCCTCTTCATCTTTTGGATTATCATAAAATTTTCCTTCACCAGCCGTCCACGATTGACTTACCGCATATCCATATAAAGATTGACTAGTCGTTAAATTAGATGAATTTGCATCATATAAATTTAAATAAAATTTTGGGTCTGATGATGAAGATGGAATTAATCCGGATGAGATAGACTCTGAAATATAAGTTAAATCAAATTTAATTACTGCTCTTGAAACATTTATTATTGATGCATTATTATTAGTATCTTTTCTTATTTCTAATATTTCATCCATTCCAGTATTTTGTGATTGAGTAACTGGTCCCTCATATAATGTTGCGTCTGCTGAAGCGTATTCAAAATAATGCATTATACGTCTCCTACTACTCTACCGATAATATCCGTATCTGGATATTTTAATTCAAAAATTGCTGGGTCTCTAGATGGATAAACTACACCATTTTTGATCACCGCTGGGTCTCCTAAATCATATACATTTCCTGAATATCCCTTTGCAGTATCATATCTATTTTCTATTACTATATTTGTTCCTAGTGGATTAGAATCACTAGGAGTTTCTACTCCAACCACACCTTCAACTTCTATTAACTTTGCTACCACCTCAGCAATTACAAGTGGTTGATTAACTTGCCACCTATCTATATTAAAATAATTTTTCATTTCATTAATTGCATTCACTAAAACTTCATTTTTATTATAACCTTTTTTTGTTAATAGATCAAATTTAATAGCTATATTAACTATATAAGCATCCTTTATATTATAAGCATCTGTTACCATTCTAAATCTATCTAAATACATTTTAAGATTCTTTTTAGTAACATCATTTAATTTAGTTAATTTACGATTATTATTATACCCAAGTAAATATAAATTTAATCCAAATTGATTTTTACTAAAAGTTAATTCTTCTCCAGGTTGTGTAGTTATTTGTTCATCTTGCACAACATAAGCTTTAGCTATATTACCATATCTTTCAGGCAACGCATAAATTCTAACAAGTAAATCATCTTTAGTTACCGACCTACTTTGAGCCTGGAAATATGCCATAGCATTTTGTTTAATTTCTTCTATAGATTCTACATCCATTCCTCCTGAAGATGGTTGATCATTAACTACACTCAATGAATTATTAACTCTCGTTATTTTACTACCATCTAATGTTGAAGGTAAACTTGTAACAATTTTAGAAGCAAAAGAATTTATTTCGCCTGACCTAACATTATGTTTAGAACCACCATCAAATGCATAAGTAATTTCCAATGAAGTATTAGACGGAGCTTCACCATATGCTCTAGTATTTGTAAAATTATTAGGATCAAAAGCAATTCCTAATTTAGATGGAGACCCTGGTAGATTACTACCAACATTATCGGGATTTGGAATTAATTCTTCGTCAGGAGTTACTAAAGTCCCTGCACCAAACCGCATTTCAGTTTTTTTATCTGGTCTTACATATGTTCTAAATCTTTTTGATGTTTTCAATCTTTTTAAAATATAAGGATTTGTAGCATCAAATTGAACTAATGATGTATCATTAGACTCTATATTTTGAAATTCTGAAAAAACCATATCTTGTGCTAAAAATGGAACCTCGTACCAAGTATTTCCATCTCCATCGGATACAGAAATAATATCTGTTACATTTTCTTCTGATAAGGTTATTCTATCATATTTAATTGGGCTTCCAAATGTAAATGATTCTGTTTTACTATATCCACTTACAACTGTTACTTTTTTATGTAATCTATAATATTCAATAGTTCCATTAGTTGATGTTTGTGAAATTTCTTTTACAACATCTCCCTGGTCTACTTTAAAATTACAATCAGTTAACAATCTATATTCAACTCCAAAATTAGGAGCGAATAGTCTAGTAGTTGCTTTAACATTTAAAGCATAATCATAATCTGGTTGTGTTGGGTCATCAGTCATAGCTGGAACTTCCTGTGAAAAAGTAACTGTAGCCATGGATGGTGATATCAATCTGGGAGTATATCCCATAAATTGTGCTATATTATATACTTGATTTTTTTCTTCTGCATAAGGTAACAAACTTTCTTTAAACATAGCATCAATGTAATAACCCAAAACATCTCCAACATATGCTGCAGATTCTAAAAACATAGTGCCAGGAGCAGATTCATTGAAATCTTTATAAGTATTAGGAAAATATGTTTTTGCAAATTCTATAAGGTTTCCTCTTAAACCTGCAAAATCTCTTCCTAAATATGATATATCTTTTTTATAAGTTGGCATATTTTAACTCCTAAGTATATACAATCATAGTAGTATTTGTTCTAGTTGGGTCATTTTTTAGAGCATAAGTAAGTGAAATGTTTAATCTTCTATTACGATTATCTATTTTGGTATCTATATTTACAATTCTAATATAGGGAAGCCATGTATCTATTGCGTCATTTAGTGCTTCATCTACTTTGTCTTTTATAGAATCGTCCATTTGCTCAAATAAAATAGATGCAAGTGCACATCCAAAAGTAGGATGAGCCACTCTTTCACCATATTTAGTTTTAAGTAAATTTTGAATATTAAACTCAGCTGCAGTCATAGTAGATTCTGATGGTGTCCAATTTTCATCAATTGGCAATCTTATCCCTATAGTAACATCTGGATCTTGATCATATTCTCTATTAGACGCCATTACTATCCTTCTTATTTATAGCTTTCATTAAACCACTATAATCTCTTGTTAAAGCTTTCATTGTAGATTCTGGAACTTTTTCAATTGGTACTCCTGCTGACTTAGCTGTCATTGCAGCGCCCAATTCTCTTTTAAATTCACCAGTGTTTCCAAATTCTCCGCTCTGCATTGCTACCTCTGTTACTTTATTCGAATCGAATATTCCTCCACCCATCGTAGGATAAGATTCAGTTCCATCACCCTGAGGGATTCCACCTTTAGTTTCATTCAAAACTTTATTTAACTCTTTATTTTTCGTATATTTAATTTCTTCTTTTTTACCAACTTTATATTCTTTTCTAATTGGATCTTTAAACTCTTTTTCGGTTAATGATTTTGAAACTAATTCGGTGAGAGAAGTAGAGTTTCCTTCTTTAATAAATATCTCATTCATTTGTTTTTTAACTTCCTTACGAACTACTCGTTCTATTATTTTTATCATCTCGCCTTTTTTCATAATTTACTCCATTATTTAATAACTATTATTTTTAACAATTAAGCTGATCTATTTTCAAGAACTATTACTAGCTTAAACATTCCATTTTGATCTTTTGTAAGATCCCACAACAATTGAAAATCGTATTTTATAGCAGGTTCTGCTTTATCTATATAAACTGCATTCATTCCTAGATTTTGTGAAAAATTTCTTGCAATTAACATAGCAGAGTCTACTTCTTTAGATAAACTTGTTTTCTGGGAACTTGATAGCGTCATCACTTCACGACTATTTAACATTCCAGTAGGAGATTTCCCTGCACCTATAGATTTTAAAGTAGTCAAATTATCCTTATATGTTTTCTTAGTATCTAATAATCTACCACCACTGATATCTCTACTAGATCTTAAAATACTTATTTCCTCATTCAAATCTTCTATATCTGATGCAAACATATTTGGGTCATCAGCTATATATCCTTCTCTTTCTTCCTCTTTACTTTTTAACTCATTTACCATACTATAATATTCATTATAATCTGTTTGTAAATTTGCCATCAATTTATGATTCTCTATTTCCACTTTCATTCTGTTTTGTAAATTAGCATCTCCGTCAGATTGCACTTTACTTAACTGTCCTGTAGCCTTTGCTTCTACTAAAACACTTTGGTATCGTTGAGGGTCGGCATTTACAAATTCTTTATTTTCTCTACTTTCTAAATAAAATGTAACTGCATTACCTTCTCTTGAAGCCCTTGTCCACTTTGACTGCAAAAGAGCTAGTTTTGGGTCTACACCTTTTTCTTTAACTACTTTTACATCCTTGATTAATGTAGCATTTTCTGTCATTAATCCTTTACTATCTGAAATCTGAGTACCTGCTCCTATCATGGCAGGTAATGCTACTCCATCTATAGTATCTTCACCATCATCAATATATTTTTGTCCAACCTGCATTGCTTCCATATTTGCACCTACAGTTGGATTTACTGCACTAGCAGCTATTTTAGCGGCTTTGAGTCCCGCCTTTGTCATCCTTATAAATTTTCTAGCTCCAGTAATTAACTTATCAACTTTAGATACATCTACTTTATTTAATATCGCGTCAATAGCCGCTAAAGCTGTTTCCATAGCCTGAAGATCTTTTATCGATATAGACCCTTCCATTCCTGGTTTTTTAGCTTTTTTAAGCTTCCGATTCATCTTCTTTAATTTTACAGTTTCTTCATTAACTGGAGTTGTTACACTATTAACTCCTCTTTCTATATTTTTACCTACAAATGTTTTAGCCATTATATATCACCAGCTTTAGATTCAGATATACCATCTTTTAATTTACTAATACCATGTTTTCCATCTGTAGCTAGAAATTCATCTAACTGCTCACGTATATCCATAAGGTATGTTTCCGCTGCAGCTTGTTGGGCACCCGAAGTGAATCCTCCTGCGGTAGTTGGATGAGATAAAATACCTGATATAATTTTTCCCAACATATCTAATATTTGATGCAGAACATCAGATACCTCATATCCCATTACTGCTGGTTCATTATTAATTTTAACATTTGGTGCATTAATATAAATGGTATCAGGACTGTTTATATGTATAGAATCTTGTCTACTTTGAAATATCAATTGATCAGAATTTATTATAATCTTATTACCATTATTATCATTCATTCTCTGTACATTTTGTACAGAAGCCATGGGAAAATTTTCTGTAGTATCACTATCTAATAAAATAGTCGATCCTTCTCTAAAAAATGTTGGTGAGAAAAATGATGCATTTTGTGGAGATTGACTTTGATTATTACTTAATCTAATACTAGGTTTTGATTCTTTATGATCCATTAAAATAGAAGAACCATATCTACTACTAATCTGCTTTGAACCTTGATTTACTATTGGTCTTTTCTTGGGATTTTTAGGAGCATCATAACCTTCAACTCTTTCTTGTATAGTTTTTAATGTATTTGAAGGTAAATCAGTCATACCAATTTCAGGACTATATGATGGTATAAGTCCATTTAAAGTAAGTTGATCTAAATAATAATTAGTTTCATTATATTTTATAACTGGTATAATTTCTTTTGGAAGTGGTAACTCAAATGAACTAACGTTTAACGGATACGCTTTTGCAGTTTTTTGTAATTTTTGTGATTCACTATAAATAAATTTACCTGACACCATTCCAAATTTACTCATATCATCTGCTGCATCATCTACAGTATCCCATACTTTGCTTACTTTCAAAAAATCTATTTCAAAAGATGCAAATCTATTATCTTCTGCATACTTTTTTATTAAAGAATAAATTTCACTTCTAAGAACAAATCTACCACCTACATCATCTCTTTTAGTTCCTATAGGTTCACTTTTTTCAAAAAATTTACCTTTATCCATTATGATTCTACTATTTTAGTTGGTTCTGGTTCTATTTTACTATTGATTTCATCTGTATATTTTTGTAAATCCTTAGCTACTGGATCTAAAGATTTTAACAAATCTTCTTTTTCTTTATCCGACAAACCAAATTCAAACTCACTAGAACCTTTTTGCTCTCCTACAACCAATCTTTGTACAATGGCTGCCATTTTTACTAACTGTTCATCGTTCTTAACCTTGATATCTAAATATTCTTTAATAGCTGGAATTAACTGTACCGCTGTATCTCCATCTTTAATAAATTGCACTACTTCTCTAATCAACACATCTAGTTGTTTTTTATTATCTGATGAGTTGTTGTAGATATCTTCAAAGATATCGGCCAATGATTTTTCTTTAAATACTTTATAATCTGACATGATTGATTTTAACCTTATTATTCATATATAAATATAACTGACATAAAAACCTCTTGTATATAAATATATAAGAACTTCGGAAATTTAGTTACTTAAATAGTTATTTTAGAGGGAAAAATGCCCTTATGATACATAACTAACGGGAGAATAACCATGAAGGAAGTCGTAACAATGGTTAAAGGATATATTGATGACTTAGCTCATTTGATGCTATCCTTTGTTGCCATAGGTGCTATTTCCGAAGTAATCTTCGGAACAGGCATTTTTGGTGTCAATGTTATTGGAAACCTAACAGCAATTATCAGTCAGTTTGGAGAAGGCGGTTTCGCCGGACTCGTAGCTTTATTGGTATTGGTTGGTTTATTCCGCAGCAAGTAAGCGGTGGAATGTTTTGATGGATGTACCTATATCCATCATATATAAAAAAAGGGAAGTTAATACTTCCCTTTTTTTTTGTTTAAAGATTCGGTCGTTTTTAAGTTGTTTATTAGTGAGAACTAAAAATCGGTTGAATCTTTAATATTTGATGATAGTGATAATGAATCTCATTATCATTATATATAAATTAATTAAGCAAAAATAGATCCAGTATTAGATGTATCTATAGAACCCCCCTTTTGGTATTCTGTATTTAAAAGTAAATACTGTTGTTTCATTTGATTAACCACTCTAGTAATATGTTGTGTATTAGAACCAGTCATTTCTCTAATTAAAATATAAAGAGCTTTCTTATTAAAATTTTCTAATGTGGTGCGCCGTTTAAATAACTCTAATACGGAATACGCTACATTTAAATCTTTTTTTCTTTTAAAATAAGTAGTTAAATTATTATCCCAAAAAACTACCATTTGTTCTACAAAATCATTATAATATTCATCCTCGTCTAACCTCGCCGTTTCAGATCCAACATTTCGTTTAAAATCTAATGAATCTATTGATGTATGTTGTTTCATTTTTTTATAGTTGTTATTATTATGTAGTATCAGCCAATTTTTTCCAACAATACTGAAATAACTAAATGCCTTTCCTTTATTTGGATCGTATTTATGTAAATTCATTAATAAAAATCCCACTACTTCGTGTTTTACATCTAGTAATGGTACATCAAAATAATAAAACTTAAAAGTATGTATCAAATTTTCTGCTAATTTATCAAAAGCTGCCTGTATATGCTCCTCATAAATTCTATTTTTAATGGGTATTTTATCGCAATTATTATATCTAATAATTGCATCTTGAGTTCTTTGTCCAAAATATATTTTACTTTTCTTTTTTCTTTTAACTGGCACTTTCTTGCTCCTCTAATCCTATTTTATTTAATTGTTCGGTTATATCTCTTAGTTGTGTAAATACCTCACCAACTTCATCGTCAGCTTCAAATACTCCTTTAGAATCAATAAGCTGCATATCACTATATGCCCTATTCATTCTATCACTAAAATCTTCTATCCAAGTTTCTAACATTTCTGTTTTTCTTGTAAGATTTAAAATTACATACCCTGCAACTGAGAATGCTATAATAAAAATTCCTAATAATATTTCTATTAACATTATTTATCTCCAAACAATTCTTCAAAAAGTTCCTTGGCTCTATCACTACTAACTTCTGTTTCATCTGTAGCCGTTAAAACTTCAGTAGTAGTATCCATTTGCTCTTTAAACTTCTCAATAGATTCTTCTTCTTTTTCTTTTTGTTTTACTTCACCTTGAACATGATGTTGTTTTTCTGCAACAGTTGACATCCAATCTGCCATATGTACTATATACTGTAATACATTTCTGGTAGCTGATGGTCTTTTGTAATACTGTTCATTTCCAGCATCAAACATTCCGTCAGACATTTTAATTGCTTTCCAAACTTCAGTACTAACATTAACATTAAACTGCTGAAGTATCCATAACGACCTATCTGTTACAGACATAAATTCTCCAATTTCATTATGTTTATAAAATTCTCCAAGCTTATTACGATGCCATTCTGAATCCTGTTCTCTGTAATATGGTGTATCTAAATCGCCCAGTTTACCCCAATCATGAAACATTGCGGCCATAAAAACGTCAGCATCTAGATGTATTACTTCTACGCCCAAATCCTCAAATTGTTTCTTTACTTTTAGAGCAGTTGTAGCAACTCTAACTGTATGATCTAAAAATCCACCAACAAAACAATTATGGTAATCTAATCTACCTGAAGCTGGTGCTTCCATTAATCTATTTTCAAAATGGCTAATGATTGATTTAACTCCTTCAAGAGTTTCCCCTTCTAAATAAGTTTCTACCATTTCCATTAACTCTTTATATCGTTCTATAATTTGATCAGTTGTAAGTGTAACCATAATTTAACTCCAAAACCCATGTTCTATATTTTTAGTTTTTTCTTTTTTATTTTCTAATTGATAATTCATAATCAATAACTCTGTTCCCTTATTTTGACTTTTGCCTTTTTGTGCAGAAGCCGGTTTTACAAAATCTTTTAATTCCCACTCATATTCATCTTTTGGAAACCAATCATGTAATTGATCAAAATCATAATATGATAAACTAAATCTTCCCTCTATATTTGTTAATACATCAGCTAATCTTTTATGATCATCTGTATCAAAATTATGTAATGAATAATAATTTTCTGTTTTCCAATAAGGTGGGTCCACGTAAAAATACGTTTTAGGACTGTCATATTTTTTAATAACTTCTTCACAATCCATATTTTCAACATTCGTTATTTTTTTTAATTTTTCTATAACCTTAGGATTTTTTAATCTTCTTCTAAATGCATCAAATTTAGAACTATACTTTCCTTTTAAATCTATAAACTTTCCTTTTTCTGGATTTAACCCTGAAAATATTTGTGTAACTATATAGGCATATTTCATCCCATAATCATAATCCGGAATATCTATATCTTTAATATTTTTATTTTCAAATACATCTGTTTTAAATTGATAAAATAACTCTGCATCTTGTGCAACAATTTCTTCCATTGACTTTAAAAATTCTTGAGGATTTCTACAACACGCGAATAAATTTGTCATATATCTATTAAAATCATTATATATAACATTTTTTAAAATGGGTTTTTTATGTACCTGTCCATTGACATATACCCAAAATGCCCCACCAAAAACTTCTACATATGTTTCTATATCATTAGGAATATAATTCCCAATCCATTTAGCCATACGGTTTTTACCACCGATATAACTTATCATTTATTAACCTTAATTATTCATTACTCGCTTTAAAATGTACTAAATCTGTTTTATGTATTTGTCCATTTAATTTATACGGTTTAACGTCAATAGATTCAAGTATATCTATACGATTAACGAATCGTTTATTCATTGTATCTCTAACTTGATATACACCGTCTTTATGATCTGTACCTTTTAAAAATACAAAATCTCCATAATCTAACCACCCACCGAATCGTTTCAGAAGATTTCTACTCACCGCTATAAATTTATAATTGGACGCATCTTGTGTCCTAATTCGCGTTCCATCTGCGAGAATGTTCGGTGTAGAATCAGTCTGACGACGAACTGGTTGGTACATTGTTACTGTTACCGGCATACCTTCACTTTTTAAATCAGCTAGAATTTTAGTTAATTCTATATTTTCTTCTGTAATGCTTTCCATTAAAGATTGATAATATTTTTTATTTTTTTCCAGTATGTTAATGGAAACAAATCCATTTGCAAAAACTGTTAAAAGAATAAACGCCAATACACTATTTGAATCAATTAGTTTACGCATTCTTATCTTATTTTCCCGTTATTTAATATAAATATCTTTTAAAATTACGTTATATCATAATTTTAATAACCTATTTGTGGAGCGGGGGGAAATCGAATCCCCGTCCTGTCTGCCTTTAATAAAGAGTCATTCACAACTTAGTTGATTTATCATTGGTTAAAATCAACAAAACACCATCGAGTTCGTAACCTCGACTCCGACAACATATCTCTGTGTTGCTCAGGTTTGGATTTCAAATAGGTAGTAATCCAACAAACCCACCGTTTGTCTAACTTTTTTTATGTCAGAGTGTTAGACAACTCAGAGACTTATGCGTAAGCGTAAGTCGGTTCGTAATTTGAAACTGGTTCAACGAAATCGTTAGACACCATTTCCGAATTGGCAAATTGCCAATCAATTACTAACCCTTGTAGCGATTTATCGCCATTTTGGTTTTGTGAACCTTTTGTAGCGAGTCTTGCTCAAACTCCGTTGCACTTTATTATCAAATAACATCAGTCGATACCTTTCCGCCCCATGTTACCTATTCAGTCGCTGTAACGTTTTTAGCTACTGGACCTTGTTTGCCTTCACCAACTTCAAACGTAACTCTTTGACCTTCTTCTAAAGTCTTAAAGCCATCTGTTTGAATATCGGAGAAATGTACAAAGTAATCTTTACCTTCTGATACTGAATCAGCTACGAAACCGTAACCTTTTTTAGTATCAAACCATTTTACTGTGCCTGTATTCATTCTATTTCCTTATTTGTTCTTGTTTAACCAATTTTCTTCTTCATCATCGACACCATTGGTAAAGGGTGACATATAATTTTCTTCAACTTCGATTTCACCAATTAACTCAATGATGATATCCCAATTCCCTGTTTCTAAAGCTTCTTCTAATTTTTCTTTCATTTCTGCTAATTGCAAAATAAATCTCCTATTTACGTAGTATTCTATACAAACTGTTGTTACATATTAACTATTAAGTAAATGAGGTTTTCCTTCAAGATTTCCTGCTCTTGTAATCTCTATTAATTCTATCTTAGAATGAAACTCAGAAATGTCGTTAGCCCCAACATAACTGAAAGAACTACGAATTCCCTCTTGTATATCCTGGATAATTCGTTTGACTTTTCCTTTGTATTGTATAACTTTATGATTTCCTTCAACATTTTTATCATCACCTCTATCGTGTTTTGAATCTAAAGAGGCAGAACCTCTATATTTTTTATATAATTGTTCATTAGGCCACTCGCCTATTTTTTCAATCGTTCCTGGAGTTTCCTTTGTACCAGATAAAAGGGAACCCAACATAACCGAGTCAGCCCCACAAGCAAGTCCTTTACAGACATCACCAACATTACGAATCCCACCATCAGCAATGGTAGGACAGCCATAGGAATCAGCAACGGCGACGCAATCAAGCAAAGCAGTAACTTGAGGGATTCCAACACCCGTTCTAATTCTAGTTTCACATAACGATCCGTTTCCGATTCCGATTCTAATCGCATCCGCTCCTTTTTCACATAAGTATTCACACGCTTCTCCTGTTGCAACTGAGCCAGCAATGACTTCGATGTTTTCCAATCTGGTTTTGATTTTTTCAATTGCCTCTCCTACAAGTTTATGATGCCCGTGTGCTACATCTATAAGTAACACATTACACCCACTTTTAACTAATTCTTGTGATCGTTCTAAATAATCTCCGGTAACTCCTACTGATGCACATTTTGGTAAATCATTTTTTAATAAAACGTGGTCTGAACCAATCATATAACATAATCTTACCATCATTTCTGCCTGGTCTTCAATAGACATAAATCTATGAACTACACCTACTCCACCCCATTCCATCATTTCTCGTGCCATATCTAATTCAGTAATTGTATCCATAGGTGATGAAACAATTGGAATATTTAATAAAGTTTTCTTTGTAAATCTTGTATTGAGTTTTACAGCTCCACGAGATTCCAATTCTGAATATTTCGGAACTATGTTTACATCATCATAAGTTAAAGCTTTTTTCATTTAAGTTATTGGACCACCAATGTAAATTTCCCATTTACCACTATCTATAAGTGGTTTTGCTTTTTTGTATTTTAAATCTTTTGTTTCTTTACCATCAGTAATCATAACAATTTCGTTTCTTCCAAATTCTTTTTTACTTATAATAGGTTTTAACTTTATTTCTTTATCCAATATTGTAACACCATTTAAATGGTCTATTTCGTGTTGGACACAAACTGCTTCAAGTAATCTTAGTTCAGTATCTTTTTTTAAATTTTGTTCTTGTTCCCAACTACCTTTACCTTCGTTTGAATTTTCCACTCCACTAAAGTATAACTCACCCTCTTCTTGTTCTGTAGTTATAACTACATTTTTAAATCTTTTAGTATCTACTCCCTTACCTTTATATGATAAACATCCCTCATAGTAAGATATCTCATCCCATTGTTCTAGTATTTCAGGATTGATTAATATAATTGGCTCGCGAACATTAACAACAGCAACGCTGGCATCAATACCCACTTGGTTAGCTGCCAATCCGATTCCGTCTTTCCTATCAGAGAGTACTTCGAATAGAATCGTGGCAATTTTATTTCCTTCTTCAAGACTAACCTTTCTCAGTTTTTTATTTATAACTGGATTTTCTTCTTTAAAACAATTAATTATTTGTTTCAATTACATCCTCGGATTATTATTATCATACATTTTTAATGCTATATAACCTAACAGACATACTACTAAAAATTCAAACATTTTTTACTGCCCTATACTTAGATTTTTTTGAATTATCTTTAATATTAATTTTTTTCTCATATCTACCTGAATTAGAATAATGATTTTCAATAAACCAAACAGGAATATCACCATCATTAGCGTCTACATATTTACGAAGAGCTCTACGTATATTACTCAATTTTCTCCATTTACCCGAACTCATATTTTTCTTATGATGTTTACTTATTGGCATTTAGTTCCTCTATTTTTTTTCTGTAAAGTTTAGCATCTTCATCATAGGCTGCCCAAAATGTTATTGTGGATTCCCCCTTTTCATATGAATATTCTTTCATCTTATGTGCTATGTGAAATGGTGTTTTCTTTTTAGCCATTTGTTACTCCCAAATTCTTGCTATTCTGCGAAGAAAACCAAGTGTAGCTCCAAATCCAAATGCTATTGCAGCTACTTGTAAATTTTCCATATATAATGACATAGCTGATAATATGTATGTTGTAAATCTTACAACACCATATATTGAAAATTCGTTACTTGATTCTAAAAAATTTTGTCTTGACATTTTTTATCCTTTTTTAATATTGTGATTTAAAAATTGTTTTTGTTTCTTTACTGCCTTTTTAAGAGCTGCCTTTTTCTTTTTGTGTATATCAACAAGAATTTGGTCTTGTGTTCTACGTTTAATTCTTTTCTTAGGTGGTTTAACCTTAGTGGGTTTTAATGTACCCTTTAATTTTTTTATCTCTTTACCTTTATGAAAGACGTTACCATCTTTATCTACAAACTCTGACATCCAATGCCATCCTGCTGGACGACCAGTTGGTTTATAACTTTTAGATTCTTCTTCTGGATATTTACTCATCATTGTATTCATAACACACTTACTACACTTTACACTTGTAGCTGAATCATCAACTGCTTCATAGCGTCCACAAGTCATACAAGACATATGTTTTATACCACCTTCTTTATAACTATTATACTCTATTTTATTTTTACGAGCCATTATTCTTCTATTTACCTTTTTGTTTCAATTTTTTTGTGAATTGATCATACATCTTATTCAGTGCTTTTCTCTGTTTTACACTCAAACTACCCCTACGATAAACTTGTTTTTCAATAGAATCCAAGAAATATAATTTCTCATTTATATAATTCTTAGTATAATTACACTCAGCTAATCTCCGTTTAATCATATTCAACTTAGCTATGGTATTTTCTGTATAATCTAATTTATTTTTCCGTAATTTAGGATCAGTTTCTTTTATTAAATATTTTGCATAAGTTTTAACTATATCTGTAATAGATGATTCCATTTTGGGTGTAATCTTTCTACCACTTATTAAAGCTCCATACATACTAAATATAAAATCATGATAAGAATTTGGAAGTTTAGTTCCAGTAGTACCACGTTGAGGTATATAATTCTCATCTTTTGTAATGGCTTTTAATTGTTTAATTCTTCTACCAAATAAAGCTTTATTTTCTGCAATCTTTTCATAATATTTACCAATACCAGGTTTTTTAGCAGTTTTTTTAACTGATACTGTTTTTTTAGCTACTTTTACCATCGCATTAAATCTCATTATAAATATAACCATCCACCGAATCTATCGGCGTTTTTAAAAGTTTCTTTATCATATATAGAACCTCTAATACAATTACCTTTTGTGTGAGGTCCTCTCCAACCCGCTGGTTTGTAAATATTTCCTGTATCTATTTCTACAAAACAATGTATGCGATCAAAATCATACTTATTATCATAAACTATTCTATCAAATCTACGACCTTTAACCATTCTTATTGAATACTTATCAGGAGATAAATCTCTTGAATTAGATTCTTCTGTAAATCTATTTTCCAAGTAATTCATAAACTCTATGAGTGTTTTATCATAATTCATATTAATCTAATATAATCCTAAACTACTCAAATATAATTTACCAACTCTTAAATAAAAATAAGAACTCATTAAACCTACTAACACTTTTACCATTAAAATCATTTATATTCTCTCATTATCTACTATAATATAAGCATAAAAAGATATACGAGTCAAGCTTTATTTTAAAAATGTTCTAGTCGCCTTTTTAGCAGTAGGATTTGATTTCTTAGGTAACAAAGCTACCGGAAATTTATATCTTCCACCATTACTAACCTTTTCCATCAATACTGGGTACTTACTTGAACGGGGTTTCCATCCAATCACTTTATAATCCTCACCTAAGTGATTAATTATATCACCCAACTTAGATGTAACATTATACATTGAAGCATAACTATTATAGTCAGTAGCTTCCTTTGTCATAACCATACCATTCTGTTTAGTAGATACATTTAATTTTAAAGTCATATTATCACTACCAAACGAAGCATTACCTCGTTTAATATCTACATTCCATTTAGAAGCAATATCACCGAGTGCTTTCTCGATATCATTACTTATCATATTTACTGAATTTTTATTTAACATTAATTATTTAACCTTTTCTTTATACCTAAATATAAGCATAAAAAGCTATACGAGTCAAGCTTTATTTTCATTATTTTTACTCATAAATTTTCTTATATTTGAATTTTGTTCATAACCTAATATACACATAAAATACTATATGTGTCAAGCTTTATTTTATTAAATAAAATTGGGAGCCGGTTACCCAGCCCCCAAAATTAACTATATTTAGAATCTTACAGAAAGACCCATATTGAAGTATCTTGGTGTTCCAAGAAATACTTCAGCATTATGAGCTAAGTGAAGTTTATCACCGAATCCATTATACTGTGAATTATCAACTGCGTCTTGTACATAAACTGCATCAAGTGCATTAAATAAATGACCTGTTAAAGTCATATCATATCCTGCAATCTTAGGTAGTTTATAAGCTGCGTGTAAGTCTAAACGATTGTATGCTGGAGCTTGCCATACTTGGCT
>ENA-OREN01001523-OREN01001523.1-marine-metagenome-genome-assembly--contig:-NODE-1523-length-26698-cov-8.208745_pt1 | contig 26698 bp, 25 predicted proteins | sample MGYA00248624_ERZ508555 | MGnify/ENA primary metagenome ERZ508555 (study PRJEB26222, sample SAMN06267773) | marine metagenome | isolation source: Saanich Inlet, British Columbia, Canada | place...
TACAGTAGATGACCACATCACCGCAAGTTGCACAGGTTGCCATATCATCTGGATTCATTTATTTCCACCCGCAACACCCGCACAGTCTTCAGGCTCGTCCTCACAAGACCAAAAAGCCAACCCAATAAATAGCAGTAATGATATATACCTACGCATCTCCAAATCTACACATCATCCCACAAACAAAAAACCCCACTAATATGGGGGTGTATTATTTTTGAATAACTGTAAGCAATCTACAAATGTCTATGATCAGTCATCTTTTGGATACCAGACCTTATATGATACAGCATTATGAGGTCTCCAAAAGCTTATACTTCTAACTTCACTTCTATGAAGAAATACTGCTGTATCATCCCTATCACCACCAAATGGTAAACCATCTTCGTCATACCAGGTGATAAGTATCCAATCCCTAACACCTGTTCTTTCCTTTGACTGATATATAACCTTTACTTCCCCAATTTTTTGATTTTTTCGAGGTGGAACATCAACTATTTTTAATATCCTAGTTTTTTTCCCTTCACTTATAAATTCATGTTGTTTTGAAATTGTTGTTTTTCGTTTTACTTCCCTTCTCAATGCGTTTTTAAATACCACTGGCTCAACATAGGCTTGGAGTTTGTAGTATATTGAGTTTGCTTTTATTGTTTCTTCTACAACTTTTAAATCTTCTAAATAGCCTGAAGCCATTGTCTGTATCAAATCATTCCGCAACTGGTAATTCTGAAGTTCGGATGTTGATGCCACAAAAATCTGGTAGCTCTCAAGTGCATTTCTTAGTGCCAAGTTATAACAAAATGATTTGGCTTCCAGAAGGCTCTGGTCATCACCATAGCGGTAGGTGTATTCTCCCGTAATCAGTGTGCGGTCTTGACCAAACACTAATTGAAAAAGAATCAGTATAAAGGGGGAAATTCTATAGAGATTAATAAATCTCATTTAGTCACCCTAATCTCGTAGGACTTGGCATAATCTTGTTTTACAAAAGATGTAGTACGGTACTCATTAGCAATCAGATCTGGATCTGACGGATTTCTATCTCCACCAAGTGGAATACCATCTTTGTCAAAATAGGTAATAAATATGTAACTGGCCCATCCCCATCCGAAATATTTCTCGTAACTGTCTCCTTTCTGCTTATAGACAACCTGTATCGCATGATCTTTTTCAATAATAGTTATAATCTCAAGATATTTACCAGAATAAACAGGTGCAATCTTTGTAGATCCTGTTTTACGCTTAACTACTTTTTTTACCGCATCTTTGAACTCTTGCGGCTTGATATTCCCTTTTAGCTTATAAAAAATCTCATTAGCACTCTTTTCAATTCGCTCTTCAATTATTTTCAGATCATAGACATATCCTGCAGAAAGCGATTGAATGATATCATTGCGGATCTGATAATTTTTAATATCTGTAGTGGATGAAACAAAAAGGATATTTGACTCTACGGCATTTCTGAGAGCCATATTGTAGCATAAGGCTTTTGCTTCCAGCAATGTTTCACTGTCACCATACTTATACAGGTACTCGCCCTCAATAATGCTGCCACTGGTCTGGGCTAATATGTTAATCTGAAAACAGATTAGTAGTACTGCTTTCAGTAGATATGAATTATAGCTAGACATACTGGTTATATGTCAGTCAATTAAAAAAGCTACTTTACATTCTTTGAGAAGATTTGTTTCCAAGGAACTAATTAGGTCAGCATCTTTGCTCGAAACTAAAGCGTCACTTGGGGTAGCACCCGTCGTACCTTTTGCTTTTACAACCAATGGATTTTCTCCAACCCTAGTCATAGATATGGGATTATCAATTTTCTTTATGTAACCAACAACACCCATATTGGTTGCATATTGTCTGGAGACAATACTCATACCATAAACAACAGCACCTTCTTCGGTGACAATTTTAGGTATCATTGATGGCACGACCCTATTCCCTCTAAGGTCAACAATTAATCCAGTATATGGTTCTTTAGGCGGAGGCGGAGTAGCTGCTGGCTTATAAACGGGTGTCTTCGCTTCAGATGGTCTTTTGGAAGTTGCCTGTAAAAGAACCTGGGAATATTCGCCTAGAAGTGGCATTGTCATAGAGATGGAACACATCCATTTTTCATCTTCTCTCTCATATTTAATTGAACTATCATCAATCCAAGCCTGTCTTATAAAACCACTAGCTTCAGTGACCACTATATCTTCTTCGACTTCCATGTCTCGCATTGTAGTCCTTGAATCCACTCTTATTTCTTTCAAAGCTTCGATAAGGTTTCGGCGGGCATCAGTTTCAGCTCCTCTCTTTGCCATTAGCTTATTTTTACCATATGCTCCACCATCAACAGTTATTGTTTTATTTATCCAATCAATATCTTGAGCGAAAACAATTAGATTGAAGATTATTATTGTCAGTGCTCTTTTAATTATTATACTCATTTTTTGTTTTCTCATAATTATCCAAAATCTAACACCATATAAAATAATAAAAAACCCAACGAATCTGGGTATTATCAATTGTAAACCATACAATAAAGATTCTATTTTGATAGGTAATTCTGGGTAATAAAATTTTATAAAGGAGTCTCAATATGGCTGAAGCAATGGATTTAATGTTATTTATAGATTCTGCTTTATCAGATAAGCATAAGAGATTAGAACTAACATTTATACCAGACTATAGGGATTTTGCGTTTACAAAAAGTGAATTAAATTTATTACGAAATGAAGTCATTGATGAATTATTTACTGAAGGTATCACTCTTAAACAGAAAAAATATCTCCAAAGGCTTTCAAGTATAGTGGATGAAATGATTATGGAATATCATATCTCTTATTTCAAAATCAATGGAGAATTTCCCGATGTCTGGTTTGAATGACATATAAACAAAAAACCCCACTAATGTGGGGCTTGATATGTAACAACAAATGCCATATGCCCTTTATGATAGTTTTCTTCAATAATTATTATTCTGTTTCTTCATGTTTAACATATTCCTGAGCACGCTTTAAAATATAGTCGATTGCGTCCTGTAATTCTGATTCAATAAAATAAATTTTATATGTGTAATACTCAGACATTGGACCACCTCCAAGCTTTTGTTCATAGTCAAATCCTGGAATATTCTCGGGGTCATAAAGCCATTCAAAAAAACTATCTATTTCATCTTCATCCTTAATAACCTTTGTTAACCTATCTCTTAAACCACTACTCATCAAATATCTTCTTAATTCATGAGGTGCAGTATAAATATTAGTAACATCTTCATCCAACAGCACTTTCCCTTTTATCCACTCATCATGCTCGTTTATCTCACTAAGGAAATGGTCAATTAAGAATTTCATTAGCTTTTCTGGTTCGTCGCAAATTGTTTCACCATTATCGTTCTCAATAAAGATACCTGATGCATAGAGGTCATCAAATGGGTGGTACCAATCCTCACCCCAACGCATACATGCTGAATCATCAATATCGTATTCTTTGAATTTTTTGTAATCAGTTTTATTCAAATACTTTTTCGAATACTCACGAAAATCATTCTTATACAAAAAGGACATTAATTCATTGACAATATCATCGGAATCATGCCAAGAATACTCTCCAGAAAAATGAAGTGGTTTATTTTTATCATTCATAAGGTTTTATTCCTTTTATCTTGAGCATAAATAATAGATGATAATACTAATAATAATTTTAATGTTTTTATCATATCAACACTCTTTATAATTAATCAAATCTACAAAATTATAATAAGATTGAGAGTGCACTAAATAACTATGACCCTACCCCCCTTGTTTAATGGGTGGTGGGGTCGACTTTCGTTGAGATTTACTATTAAGATTAGAATACAAGCGTGTGCTTGACATCAACGGAGTGTGTCAGCACACTTACAATTAATCCCTGCATGTACCCACAGCATAATATAGTAATCCCGACTCTACATGAGAGTATTGAAGAATGTCCTCCACTTTAATGTCCTCCAAACGGGTATATATGATTACAATTGATTATAAATGACAACGATGATACAAAAGTACTGCAAAGGTGTAAAATGAAAGAGCCCCGTCATGAAACGGGGCTCCTCGTCAGAGACATGTGGTATTTCTCAGTGTCGGGGTAGAGAGATTCGAACTCCCGATCTCCTGCTCCCAAAGCAGGCGCGTTAACCGGACTACGCTATACCCCGAAAAATCTTGGGTGAGTGATGGGACTTGAACCCACAACCTCCTGGACCACAACCAGGTGCTCTAACCAGTTGAGCTACACCCACCATACATCTTTTGATTAATTTCAGTTGATTTGAAGCTGGTGAAATTAGAATTATTCTTTTTGGAATCGAAGTAAAATAACATAATTATCTAGTGTTGGATTAACTTATGCGTGGTAATCAATAATATGCGATTGAACCTCCTTTTTTGATTCATCCTTCTATCTCATTAAATCGTAATTTATACCATGCGACTTTTGTCCAGATATTTTGTTCGTGAAATGCTTCTGCCATTCTTCTTTTCCTTATTGATGATCACATTTATACTTTTCATCAATTTTCTTTTGCGAGCTATTGACCGCTTTTTAGGGAAGGGGTTGGATGTATTAACCATCCTGGAATACTTGTTTCTCAATCTTGCATGGATCATTGCACTATCGGTGCCTATGGCAGTCCTCCTGGCAACGCTCATGGCTTTTGGCCGCTTATCTGAAGATAATGAGATCAATGCCCTAAGGGCGTCCGGTGTGGGGTTTTTATCTATTATTCGTGCACCCATCATGTTTGGGGTTACTGTTGCCCTGATGCTGATCTATTTTAACAATTACATTCTACCCGATATGAATTTCCATGCGCGGCTCCTTTCCGGTGATATTTATCGCAAACGCCCCGGGATGAATATTGAGCCGGGAATATTTATTGATAATATTCCTGATTACAGCATGATTGTCGGTGGTAAAGAAGGGGAATTATTTTCCGATGTTCGAATTTTCTCCAAAGGAAAGCAGGAAGCCCAAACAAGCATCCACTCTAAAACAGGAACCCTTTCCACTCTGGCAGATGCATTTTTACTCACGCTGTACGATGGTGAGATCCATGAATTGGAAAGTAAAGATTTTACCAATTACCGCCGGATCATTTTCGAAACACATAAAATCATTATACCGGCAGATGATATTTTGCTCAACCGCCGCGATTCATCAAATAGGACTGACCGAGAAATGACGGTGCCCATGATCATTGATAAAGTAGAGAATTATAAACACCGAATTGGTGTGGTGAATAAACGGTTGGCAGGTGCATTCTTTCGCACGCTAGGGGATAGTCTTTATCCGGAAACAATTTCAGAAGGGACTCAAATTCTAGATTCTGCAAGAATAAATATCCAGGCAGACACAACCTTATCCGGCAATCTATTACGCAAAAAAGAACGACAAATCCGAAGTCTTGAACGCCAGGTAAAAAATGAACTCCAGCTTATCACCAGTTACCAGAAAGGTCGAAATAAATATCAAGTAGAAATACATAAAAAGTTTTCCATTCCCTTTGCTTGCATCCTATTTGTTTTATTAGGTGCCCCTTTAGGCGTTATGGCAAAACGGGGAGGATTTGCAATAAGTACGAGTCTAAGTTTTGGGTTTTTCCTGCTTTATTATATTTTATTGATCGGGGGCGAAGAAATGGCTGACCGAAACCAAGTTCCAGCATGGATAGGAATGTGGACCCCTAATGCGGTTGTATTAATTGTATCACTTTATCTCATACTCCATACTGTCCGGGAAAGAGCTCCAATTTCACTTCTATCGTTTATTAAAAATAGAGAAAAAAGTAATCCGTAAAAAAAATTATTGTGTTCGGTGAACCTTGCACTTTTGGATGGGTTCAGTTCCAACTTTGAATATTTCTTTTTCAACAGGACACGCAGGCACAGGTGCTTTTTTTGTAACAGAACAGATTTCTATATCGTGAATACCCGAAGGTTTTTCAAATTTTTGGATAGGAAAATCCAATGTGTCATGTGCACCTTTCATAAACCGTGCCCATGCAGGGAGTGCTGCTATAGATCCATCCTGGCCAGGGCCTAAAGGCACTCGGAAATCATCCACACCAAACCAACAACCAGCAGCTATCTGTGGTGTAAATCCAACAAACCAAGCATCACTCCAACCCTGGGTTGTTCCCGTTTTTCCTGCAGCAGGTCGATTAAATTTATACTTCCATCGTGCACTTCCTCCGGTGCCACGATCCATCACAGTTTGCATCAAGCTCGTCATTAAATAAGTAGTCTCTTCGCTCAATACTTCTTTACGCTCGGGATAAAATTCTTTAATCACATTCCCGTAGCGATCTTCGACTCGGGTGATGGGAAAAGGTTTAGAATACACCCCCTGATTTGCAAATGCGGCATAAGCAGAAACAATCTCTAAGGGATAAACTTCAGACGTTCCTAATGCTAAGGCGTCTACTGCACGGATATCCGTTGTGATTCCCATACGTTGTGCTGTTCGCTTAACTTGCTCTGAAGGAGCAATATCCTGCTGAACCATTCGGACAGAAATCAGGTTCATGGATTTTCGTAAACCTTCACGTAGTGTGGTGAGTCCGCCTGTACTTCCGTCATAATTTTGGGGTTTCCACTTTACCCATGAGCCATCTACATTCTGTACATTTAATACCACTGGTTGATTCAATAGTTGTTCGGTTACAGGATAGCCATTGTCCAAGGCGGTGGTGTAAACAAATGGTTTAAAAACAGAACCTGGTTGCCGTTTGGCTTGAACAGCTCGGTTGTACTGATCATGATAGTCCGGGCGTCCGCCTACCAAGGCAAGGATACCGCCGGTCAAAGGATCCAGCGCGACAAAGGAACATTGCACCAATAATTTATCCCGCAGGTCTTTGTATAACTCCCCTTCACCAGCCATCATCATTTTGACCGTGTCTTCAGGATAAATGGTTAAATAGGCAAGATTTTCAAATTCCTCACGATCTTTGAATAACCGGCGATTCAACCTGGTCTGATTATCCCGTACCGCTTGCATAACCGCATCTTCCGCAATGGATTGAAGCCGAGAATCAAGGGTGGTATAAATTTTTAATCCATCACGATAAATATTCACACCCAGTATTTCATCTATTTTTTCCATAGTACGTCGAACATATTCAGTAAAATAAGGTGCCTTACCTTTCCTAGGTAGTTCTCGAACAGATTCTAGCGTCATGGCTCGGTACTCTTCAAATTCGCTCTTTTGAATGTATTCTTGATCCCGCAATAAACGAAGTACAGTATTTCGACGACGGATTGCACGTTCCGGATGATGGATAGGAGAATAACTGGCTGGCGCAGGAAGTAATCCCACCAGGAGTGCAGATTCATCAATAGATAGTTCTTTTGATTCTTTTCCAAAAAATCGTTTCGTGGCTGCTTCAACGCCATAGGTCCCATGACCAAAGTGAACGGTATTAAGATACATTTCAAGAATCTCATCTTTGGTATAAGTCCTTTCGATCTGGACAGCCGTAATCACCTCTTTCAACTTTCGGACAACACTGTCTTCGAATCCCACCGATTTATATAGATTTCGTGCCAATTGTTGGGTGAGTGTACTAAATCCCTGACGGTAGCTCATGGATAAGGTATTGACCATAACGGCACGAGCCACACTTCGCAGCGATAACCCCCAATGGTCATAAAACCGGCGATCCTCCGAGGCCACAACCGCATTTTGCATATGGGTTGGAATCTTATCCAACTCAATAAAAACGCGCTTCTGGACGAACAATTCTTCCAGGACCTTCCCATCAGCGGAATATATCCGTGTCACAAGATCAGGATCATAATTCTCTAACTGTTCAATAGAAGGCAGATTTTTTGCCAGACCAAGTACCACACCCAAAACTGTAAACATTCCAAGAAGAATGACAGCGATGCTGAGTTTGATGATGCGGCTTACATCAATAGTTGTGGAAGGGTTAGCCATAAGGAAATTTACACTTTAGCCTTGTTTGGCTGAATAGGGAATTTAATCAATAACAGAATAAAGGGAGAATAATCCCGCCGGATCAGTCTTTTTTCCGGGGATGTATCATTTGTTCTGGTTGCACCAAACGGTCAAAATCTTCACCAGACATATAATCTAATTGGATAATGGCTTCACGGAGTGTTGATTTATCCTTGAATGCTTTCTTGGCAACTTCCGCTGCTTTGTCATAACCAATATGAGGATTGAGCGCCGTAACCAGCATGAGCGAATTATAAAGATTGTGATCAATCCGTTCCTGGTTTGGTGTAATACCAACAACAGCATGTTTTGAAAAAGATTTACAGCCATCGGCCAACAGTCGAATAGATTGTAAAATATTATATGCTATAACCGGACGATACACATTCAATTCAAAATTGCCGGAGGCGCCAGCAAGGGTAATCGTTGTATCATTTCCTATTACTTGTGTACACAGCATGGTTAGCGCTTCACATTGAGTTGGATTTACTTTACCCGGCATGATGGATGAACCGGGTTCATTCGCTGGAATAGAAATTTCACCGATCCCGGACCTGGGGCCACTTGCTAACCAACGTATATCATTGGCTATTTTGAACAAGGATACAGCAACCACTTTCAATGCTCCTGATAATTCAACAATACAATCTTGCCCGCCTAATGCTTCAAATTTATTTTCAGCAGTCCGAAATGGTAGTCCTGTGATTTCAGCGATTTCTTTCGACACAGCTATACCAAATCCTTCTACAGAATTAATTCCCGTACCAACAGCCGTTCCGCCCATGGCCAATTCGTAACAATGGTCCAATGCTTTTTCCACACGGTTCAATCCATGATCCAAGGCAGAAACATATCCGGAAAATTCCTGGCCAAGGCTCAAAGGTGTAGCATCTTGCAGATGGGTACGACCTAGTTTAACAATAGTCGAAAATGCCTTTGCTTTTTCATCCAATGTATCACGTAACTGTTGCATCGCCGGGATTAACTGCTGATGAATGCTCTCCACAGCAGCAATATTAATAGCAGTCGGGAATGTATCGTTGGTGGACTGACTCATATTTACATGGTCATTAGGGTGAACGGGATCTTTACTGCCTAATTCTCCACCAAGCATTTCAATGGCCCTATTCGCAATCACTTCATTGAAATTCATATTGGTTTGTGTCCCAGAACCTGTCTGCCAGACCACCAGCGGAAAATGATCATCTAATTTCCCTTCAATGACTTCACCAACTGCATTATGTATGGCTGATTTTGTGGATTCTTCCAGAATCCCGAATTCGTTATTTACAGAAGCTGCGGCTTTTTTTAAAATCCCATAAGCGCGTATAAATTCTCGTGGAAATCGTTCTCCACCGATCTTAAAATTTTCGAAAGATCGCTGAGTCTGCGCACCATAGTATCGATCAGAAGGGACTTCGACCGGGCCGATACTATCCCGTTCTGTACGTGTTTTCACTTCAGTCTACAACCCATGTATCACCAGAATTCAGGAGATCCTGAACATTGCCTGGCCCTTTAGCTTCAATGGCTGATTCAATCTGGTTCACAATATCCTGGTTGTAAGTTGTTTTGTCTATACAATAAATAACACCAATGGGTTCAGGAAGTGTGGGGTGTGATGTCCAGTTGGCAATAATATGAGCCAGATCCAGATCCGTTTCATTATGGATTAAAATATCATCAATACTATTTTTCTCCATATCCACAACTTTGGGTTTAAATCCATCCAATTTAATCCCTTTTGTTCCTTGTGCGAAAACCATGGGTTCACCATGCTTTAATTCGATCACATTACTAAATTTTTCTGCACCGGTATATTCTTCAAAAGCACCATCATTGAATATGTTACAATTCTGATAAATCTCAATAAAGGAACCACCGTCATGATTATAGGATCGTTCTAACATTGCTGCCATGTGTTTTTGCCAGCGATCAATAGTTCGTGCCACAAATGTTGCTTGTGCACCCAAAGCCAGTGATGGCGGATTCAGTGGATAATCAATAGATCCATAGGGCGATGCTTTTGTCTTTTTTCCCTGCTCAGATGTTGGTGAATATTGCCCTTTTGTCAATCCATAGATCCGATTATTGAACATTAAAATATTGACATCCATATTCCGACGCAGTACATGCATAAAATGATTTCCACCAATAGAGAGCCCATCACCATCTCCAGTAACAACCCAAACAGACAGGTCCGGATTGGCAATCTTCACCCCCGTCGCCACTGCAGGTGCACGACCGTGAATGGAGTGAAATCCATAAGTATTCATATAATAAGGAAAACGACTGGAACACCCAATGCCGGATACAAAAACAAACTCTTCCCGTTTCCGGCCAAATGTAGGCATGTTTTTTTGAGTTTGGGCTAAAATCGCATAATCACCACACCCAGGACACCAGCGTACTGCTTGATCGGATTCAAAATCTTTCTTTGTTAATAAAGGTGCTTGTACATCAGTCATAGCTTTAGCCTATTGTTTTTTTAACAGTTTCTACAATTGTTGATGCGCCGATAGGACGACCACGGACAAGGTTTAACCCTTGTGCATCTACAAGGTACTCAGAACGAATCAACCGCAGAAGTTGTCCTAAATTGATTTCCGGAACCAAAACATTTTTAAATCCGATAATGATCTCGCCCAAGTCTTTTGGCAATGGATTAATCCAACGAAGATGAACGTGGGAGACCTTTTTCCCCTCTTCATTCAGAGTTTCTACGGCTGATCGACAGGCACCATAGGTACCACCCCAACTCAACACAAGCATATCGCCATGATCTTCTCCAAAAACTTCTAAGGGTAGAATATCATGCTGGATCCGGTTTACTTTCTCCTGCCTTAACTCAACCATTCTGTGATGGTTTTCAGGATCGTAGGACACGTGTCCCGTATTTTCTGCTTTTTCAATTCCACCTAAACGATGCTCAAGCCCTGGTGTACCCGGAATTGCCCATGGGCGTGCGAGTGTATCTTCATCACGAAGATAGGGAAGAAAATCATTTTCACTATTCTTATCATGAGCAAATTTTACATCAATGTCTTCTAAATCATCTACATTAGGAATTTTCCAGGGTTCGGAACCGTTCGCCAAGTATCCATCAGAAAGAAACATGACAGGCGTCATAAATTTTAAAGCAATTCGACATGCTTCATAAGCAGCATAGAAACAATCTCCAGGAGTTGCTGGAGCAATCACTGGCATAGGTGCCTCTCCATTCCTACCATACAGTGCCTGATTTAAATCAGACTGTTCCGTTTTAGTGGGAAGTCCTGTGCTGGGTCCGCCCCTCTGAACATTAATAACAACCATAGGTAATTCTGTAATAACACCCAAACCAAGCGATTCACCCTTAAGTGCAATTCCCGGACCCGAAGTCGCTGTTACTGCAAGTTTTCCAGCGAAAGCAGCACCAATAACAGATGCGATTCCTGCAATTTCATCTTCTGCCTGAAAAGTCTGAACACCAAAATGTTTCCAGATAGCAAGCATATGTAGTATATCACTGGCGGGTGTGATGGGATATCCACCATAAAACAATTTCAATCCTGACCTTTCCGATGCGGCTAACAGACCCAGTGATGCCGCCAGGTTTCCATTCATATTCCGGTAAGTTCCTGAAGGGAGACTTGCCTTTTCAACCTTATACCTCGTCATGAATAATTCAGTGGTATCCCCATAATTATATCCGGCGTTTAAGGCGCGGGTATTGGCTTCAATAATGGCATCCTTTCCTTTAAATTTTTTCTTTAGCCAAGCTTCAGTTGCATCCAAAGGGCGATCATACATATAAAAAAGAATTCCCAAAGCGAAAAGATTTTTTGTTCTGCCAACCAATTTCGGCGACAAATCCAAACCTTCACATGCTGCAGTTACCATTTTATTCATTTCGATAGGAATCAAGGTGAAATAATCATCTAGAGATCCATCCTCAATGGGATTGGATTCGTAACCTGCAAATTTCAGATTCTTTTTGGTAAATGCATCGGTATTAATTATTAAGGTTCCACCGGGAATTATTTCTTTTTGATGTACTTTAAGGGCAGCAGGATTCATGGCAACCAACACGTCCGGGTTAACACCCGGTGTATGAATATCCTTGGAAGAGAATTTGATTTGGAAAGCACTCACACCAGCCAGAGATCCAGCGGGTGCTCGAATCTCTGCGGGAAAATCAGGGAGGGTACTTAAATCATTCCCAACAATGGCAGTTGTTTCTGTGAAACGGCCACCCGTTAACTGCATCCCATCGCCGGAATCACCAGCGAACCGAATGACGGCTTCATCAATTGTTTTGAATGTTTTTCCCATTGGTATTTTTTATGTGTAGAAGGGGTTAGAATTCCGGTGGAAGGGTAGCAATTTTTTTGGGGCGTGAAAAGAATTTGAATGTTTTCAATATTTCGTCAAAAAATCTGTATCGGAACTTAACAAGTTGATTCAGATTGTAGAAAGAAATTAATTCCCTATCTTGGTAATTTATTTTTTAAGATTCCACTCCCGAACTAATATAAAATACAAACATTTCCTATGAGCAGTAAATTTAATTACCCATTTAGCATGCGGATCCGGTACCGCATTGATAATTTTATGTCCAAGGGAAGTTCATCCATTTTTCTTGCCCTGCTTGCTCTTTTCATGGTTGGGTTTATGGTGATGGTCCTCTTCCGAGTCATCGCCAATTATCTGATTCCGGATGAAACTCTTAGTAGTTGGATGGAAATTCCCTGGAGAGTTTATGTGGCTGTCATGGAAGGATCCGCAGCTGAAACGGATGGGGATAGCAACTGGGCAGCAAAAATGTCATCCATTATCGGTGTGATGGTTGGATTGGTCCTTTTTTCAAGTATGGTCGCATTTATCACTACTGTATTTGAAGCCAAATTAGCTGAATTACGGCGTGGAAGAAGCCTCGTCCTGGAAAAGGACCATACCCTTATCTTAGGATTTGGTGATCGGATTATAGAAATCATTCGAGAACTTATTGAAGCAAATGAATCTGAACCGGATGCTGCCATTGTGATTCTGGCAGAAGATGATAAAGAGAGTATGGATAATATGATCCGAGATAATATTTCGGATTTTGTAACCACCCGAGTTATAACACGATCAGGGGTCGTCACTAACATCAAAAACCTAAAAAATGTCATGGCAGAAGAAGCTAAATCCATAATCATTATGAACAGTGCTGCTAGTTGGAGACCAAAAGAAGAAAGAAAGTTAGCAGATGCTCTCGTATTGAAATCCATCATGTCCATTATCGCCGTATGTGATGGCGATGAACATCCTCCCATTATTTGTGAGATTCATTCAGATCGAGATCGAGATCTTGCAGAAAATATTTCCAATGGAACCGTTAAAGCACTCAACGAAGTTAGTGTTTTATCCCGCATGATTGCCCAATTGGCGTTGAGCCGGAATGGATTATCCGTGGTATACAGCGATATGGTGGGATTTGATGGAAATGAATTTTATTTTTATAAACCGGATGAAGGCTGGGGTGGCCCACTCACTTTTGGTGAAAGTACACACCGATTCAAAAGTAGTACGCCCATGGGAATCCATAAGGCAGATGGTGAAATTATATTAAATCCACCACCGGAAACACCTGTTTCTGATAACGATGAACTTATTGTTTTCGCCGAGGATGACTCAACTATTTATTATTTCAAGGAGCCTGTTTACAATGCCCGGGTTTCCGGGATCCCTCAAACAACCATGAGCCTGCGTAATCAACGGGTAGCCCTTTTAAATTGGACACCTAAAACTGATATCATCATGGAAAAATTATGCAGTTATCTTCCTGCAGGATCAGAATTATGTACCTATGTACCCGAGATAAATGAAGACATGGAATCTTTCAAAGAAAATTTATTAGGCATTTATCCTGAACTGAATATTTCCCTTAATCAAATGGATTTCAATGACCTAAATAAATTGAATGAAATTGATCCACAAAGTTTTGACAGTTTACTGATTCTATCACCTGGTGGTGCAACCATTGAAGAAATGGATGCTTTTGTAATCTCCTTGCTGATCCGTATACGCCAAATACTGCGAAATTCCGGTAAAAGCCAATGGCCAAAACTCATTACCGAAGTAATGGACAGTGAAAATATTGATATCATCTTGAACAGCGGTGTAGAAGATTTCATGGTATCAAACCAATTTGTATCTCAAATAATGGCGCAGGTTTCGGAAGAACCATTGGCATTGGATGTATATGATGATCTTTTCCAAGCGGAAGGGAGCGAACTCTACATCAAACCTATTTCTTACTATTTCCCATTTGATGGGAAAGAATCGATTACTGTCGCTTATGGGGAATGTGTCCATGCTGCCCAATTACGTGGAGAAGTTATATTAGGAGCACAACTTCATCCCCGCCAAAAAGAGAAAGACAAAATGTTTGGTATTTCGTTAATCCCAGACAAGAATCAGGAGTTTACATTTACGCCAGAAGATGGTTTAATTGCTCTTGCTAAAGATGAAACATAATATTTTTTGAAAATCCAATTTTATGAAAACAGATCGAGATAAAATAAGGCTCACTACCTTGAGCCACGGCTCCGGCTGAGCATGCAAGATTGGTCCGGCTGACCTAGCCCAGGTTCTGGGTGATCTTAAAATGCAAACCAATGATTCCGTCGTTGTAGGCTTTGAGGGTGCCGACGACGCTGCCGTTGTGCGTCTAGATGATGGGAAGTTCATCGTTCAATCTGTAGATTTTTTCACGCCAATTGTTGATGACCCCTACCAGTTTGGTCAAATCGCAGCAGCCAATGCACTTTCCGATATTTATGCAATGGGTGGAAAGCCTCTTTTCGCACTGAATATTGTTGGATTCCCGATCAACGATTTACCCAAATCGATCTTAACTGAAATTCTTCAAGGTGGCGCTGATAAAGCTGCTGAAGCAGGAGTCCCAATAGTCGGCGGGCATTCTGTTGATGATAAAGAGCCAAAATACGGCATGGTTGTAACAGGGGAAGTTGATGAAGCTATAATGTGGAAAAATTCAGGTGCTCAAGTTGGTGATATCCTGATTTTAACCAAACCACTGGGGACCGGTATCATTGCCACAGCCATAAAAAAAGGCGTAGCAAATGAAGAAAGCATCAATGCAGCCGTAGAATCCATGGCAACATTGAATAAAGGTGCTGCCGATGCACTGGATGGTTTGAATGTTCATGCTGTTACGGATGTAACCGGTTTTGGTTTATTGGGGCATTTAAAAGAAATGTGCCAAGGAAGTGACGTGTCTGCAAAAATTAATTTTTCGGAATTAGCCTTTTTGCCCAATGTACGGCAACTGGCAGAAACAGGCATTATGGCCGGTGGAACAGTACGGAATCTTGATTATGTAAAAGACTTTGTGAAATTCGATTCTACCCTTTCTGAGATAGATAAACTCTTGGCTGCTGATGCACAAACATCTGGCGGATTACTTGTCTCTCTTTCAGAAAATGATGCAGAAAATTTTATCGAAAATTTTGGGTCAACCGTAAAAACTATTGGCCAAATAATCCAAAAAGAATCCAATTTTATTTCAATAAAATAACATATACCCGACTAATTTAGTCGTAAATAGTTCTTGATGAATAAATACGATTTCAAGTAACTTTCAAACTGAAATTTGAAGCTATGTTAAAAATTACTCGAAAAGCTGAATATGCCCTTATAGCCCTTAGGCATTTAAATAATATAAAAGATGGTGAATTAGCCACGGTGAAAGAAATTTCCACACAATATGGGATACCTCAAGAATTGCTGGCAAAAGCGCTACAACAATTGGCACGTGCAAAATTAATCGAGGCCACTAAAGGTCCATATGGTGGTTATAAGTTGGTAACGGATCCCAATGAGATTAACATGACAAAATTTTTTGAAATTTTGGAAGGCCCAATGGGTATTATGGATTGTTCTTTTGACTCGGGCTGCAATCAATTGAATGCTTGCAATATTCGCACACCAATCAACCGAATTAATGATTCAATCCGTACCATATTTGATAAATTAACACTAGCAGACATAACATACTGATGAATTTAAAAGGCAAAGTAATTGATGTTTTAAAACTATGTTTTGATCCAGAAATCCCAGTGGATCTTTGGAGCCTTGGCCTTATTTATTCAATTGATATTGAACCATCTAAAAATGATAAAACGGATGTAAAAATCACTATGTCACTCACAACGCCGGGATGTGGGATGGGTAGCTATATGGCAAATGATATTAAAGAAAAAGTATCGGCCATGGATGAGGTCAATGATGTGGATGTGACAGTTACGTTTGATCCGCCATGGAAGCCAGAAATGATGAGTGATGAAGCCCGGAGCAAACTAGGATTTGACCCGACACCAGTGCCAAAAAATGAACCTAAAATTGAAACGGAGTGGGAATAATGAGTGCAACAACACAAAACGAAAAATCGATTGAAGAGCAACAGCAAGTTTTTCAAAATGCAACCATCACAGCAACAAAAAGTGCAGTAAAACGTCTTAAGGGCGTCATGGCAACTGATGGAAAAGAAGATCATTTTTTACGTATGTCTGTAGAAGGTGGCGGTTGTTCCGGAATGACTTACAAAATGGATTTTGAAAATGAGAAAAGAGAATTTGATAAAGAATTTGAATCCAACGGGCTCACTATTATTTGTGATCTGAAAAGTTGGCTTTACTTGAAAGATATTGAAGTAGATTATTCCGATGATCTATTAAATGGCGGATTCAAGATCAAGAATCCTAATGCAGAACGAACCTGCGGTTGCGGAACGAGCTTTTCCGCGTAAATTGAAATATCGTTATAGTGTAATTACATTATAAATATTTACAAACTATGAGCAACGAACAACAAGTAATTGACGAAAGCCTGAAAAAGGATTACGCATACGGTTTCGTCACCGATATTGAATCCGAGACACTCCCACCAGGTCTTAATGATGATGTGATCCGCACCATTTCTGCTATAAAAGAAGAACCGGAATGGCTGTTGGAATGGCGACTCAAGGCGTATCGACATTGGCTCAAAATGGAAGAACCAAAATGGGCAAAAGTGGTTTATCCGGAGATTGATTACCAAGCCATTAGTTATTTTTCCGCACCAAAGAAAAAAGAACTGGCCAGTTTGGATGAAGTGGATCCTGAATTGCTTGCGACTTATACCAAACTTGGGATTCCTTTAGAAGAACAAAAAATGCTGTCCGGTGTTGCTGTGGATGCTGTTTTTGATAGTGTATCCGTTGCTACAACCTTTAAGGAAGAATTAAAAAAGGCCGGTGTCATTTTCGGGAGCTTTTCAGAAGCAGTAAAGAATTACCCAGAATTGATTAAAAAATATCTCGGCTCTGTTGTGCCCTACACAGATAATTATTATGCTGCGCTGAATTCAGCGGTTTTTACAGATGGATCATTTGTTTACATCCCCAAAGGGGTTAAATGTCCTATGGAGCTTTCAACGTATTTCCGGATCAATGAAGCGAATACGGGGCAATTCGAGCGTACCTTGATTATTGCCGAGGAAGGAAGTCATGTCAGTTATCTGGAAGGCTGTACTGCTCCACAACGAGATGAGAATCAACTTCATGCGGCAGTTGTAGAATTGGTTGCTCACAAAGATGCGACCATTAAATATTCAACGGTTCAAAATTGGTACCCCGGGCACCCGGAAACAGGTGCTGGCGGTATTTATAATTTCGTCACAAAACGTGGAATCTGTCTTGAAGAGAATTCCCATATTTCCTGGACACAAGTTGAAACCGGATCAGCTGTCACATGGAAATATCCATCATGTATTTTGAAAGGTGACAATTCGGTAGGTGAATTTTATTCCGTGGCAGTGACCAACAATCACCAACAAGCGGATACGGGCACCAAAATGATTCACTTGGGGAAAAACACAAAAAGCACAATCATTTCCAAAGGTATCTCTGCTGGGCAAGGGCAACAAACTTATCGGGGTGAAGTAAAAATCATGAAAGGTGCAGAAAATGCACGCAATTTTTCTCAATGCGATTCTATTCTCATCGGCGAAAAATGTGGCGCTCACACATTCCCTTATATTGATGTACGGAATCCTACTGCACAAATGGAGCACGAAGCCACAACATCCAACATCGGTGAGGACCAATTATTCTACTGTAACCAACGAGGAATTTCTTCCGAAGATGCGGTATCCATGATTGTAAATGGATTTTGTAAGGACGTCTTTAAAGAACTTCCCATGGAATTTGCGGTTGAAGCAACCAAATTGATGGAAGTAAGTCTAGAAGGGAGCATTGGTTAAAAATAGAAGTGTTAATGCGTTGAAGGTATCCCACTTCATTAACAATAAATAATTTAAACACTCAATAAATCCAAAAAATTACATTATTTCAAAATATGCTAGATATTAAAAATCTTCATGCCGGTGTTGACGGCAAAGAAATCTTGAAAGGTCTCAACCTATCCATTAAGCCCGGTGAGATGCATGCCATCATGGGGCGAAATGGTTCCGGAAAAAGTACGTTGGCAAATGTGATCACGGGCCGGGAAGACTACACCGTTTCAAAAGGCGATATTCTTTTTGCCGGTGATTCTATCTTGGATTGGTCTCCGGAAGCCCGTTCTTTAGCCGGAATCTTTATGTCATTCCAATATCCAGTGGTGATTCCCGGTGTAAATAATACCTACTTTTTGAAAGCAGCGTTAAATGCTAAACGGAAACACGCAGGTAAAAAAGGATTGGATGCAGCCGGATTTTTGAAACTCATCAAAGAAAAATTAATTGAAGTGAGTATGGATCCAAAATATCTTCAGCGAGCTGTGAATGATGGTTTCTCTGGAGGCGAAAAAAAACGGAATGAGATCCTGCAAATGCTCACATTAGAACCCACGCTTGCAATTTTGGATGAGACGGATTCCGGATTGGATATTGATGCACTCAAAATTGTTGCTGATGGCGTGAACAGATACAGAAATGCTGATCGCTCATTTCTCGTTATCACACATTACCAGCGTCTTTTAAAATATATTGAACCGGATTTTGTTCATGTTCTCATCGATGGACAAATTGTAAAATCCGGTGGAAAAGAATTGGCATTGGAATTGGAAGAAAAAGGATACAACTGGCTGGAATCATGAATATTTCAGATTTTAACATTGAATTTGATAAAATGATTAACCGTGATTATTTCTCGGATAAAGTGCATCCCTTGAGAGAGAAAGCTTTTTCTAAATTTTTGGAAATTGGTCTCCCCACAAAAAAATTGGAAGACTGGCGCTTTACTAATTTATCATCCATATCTAATAGCAGCTTTCGTATTTCTGAAAAACAAGATGCGCCAAATGGTGATGTTGATATTTCCCAATACCAGATTGATGACGTGGAAACGATTGTTATTTACAATGGCCATTATATAGAAACACTTTCATCTATTCCATCTGGTATACAATTATTAACGGGATTGGATTATTTAGAAAAAACAAATTGGGAATTCAACTCTCCTGAACACTCCCCTTTTGACCTGTTAAATACGGCATTCATGGATAGTGGCATGTCCATTGTTGTTGACCAAAATGTTATTGTTGAAAAACCAATTCGGTTGCTTTTTATTTCTTCCGGTTCAGAGAGTCTCATGGTAACACCCCGAATTCATATTGACCTTGGTGAATCTAGTTCTGCTACTTTTATTGAGGATCATAGGGGTGATTCAAATTCCTTTTTCCAAAATGGCTCAACTTTTGTCACTTTAAAACAAAATGCTCAATTAGATCATATAAGAATTCAATCCAATTCTGTTACAACTGCAAACATTGTAAATATTCAAGTAGAACAAAATGCAAATAGCCGATACACTTTTTTCCAATTTGCGGATGGGGGCCAACTCGGGCGTCTTAATATTTATAACGAACTCAAAGGTGAAGGCGCCAATAGTGATATCAATGGATTGACTCTTTCAAATGATTCTCAGCACTTGGATAACCACGTTATAACTGACCATCAAATGCCACATTGTAGCAGTTCCCAAAATTTTAAAACGGTACTTCAGGATAATTCTTCAGGTGTATTTAATGGACGAACTATTGTCCGAAAAGATGCACAAAAAACCGATTCTAGCCAATCGAACAAGAATTTACTTTTATCCAAAAGTGCCCTCATGAATTCAAATCCACAATTGGAAATTTATGCGGATGATGTAAAATGTGCCCACGGATCTTCAACCGGCGCCTTGGACAAAGATGCCCTTTTTTATCTCCGTTCCCGTGGATTGGATGTATTGTCCGCAAAAGCATTATTGGTCCGTGGCTTTGCTACTGAATTATTAGATCTAGTAAAACATGATGGTACTCGGGACTTTATCATAGATCGATTTGACTCTTGGCTGGCGGAGAATACAACCGCATGACCGTCCAAGAAACGTTACAGGATTTAAATGACCTTTTTTCCATTTTTGATAACCCAAAAGACAAGTTTATCCAACTCATGGATATGGCAAAGGCATCTGAAGGATTGCCCGATTCTGAAAAAACCGATCATAACAAGATATATGGCTGCACATCCCAAGCTTGGGTTGTGGGAGATCGCGGCAATAATTCAACTTTTATTTTTCGGACTGAATCTGATGCCATGATTGTGAAAGGTTTACTCGTATTATTAGAAAAAATATTCAATGGTAAACCCGTTGATGAGATTCTTTCGGTAAACAGTACCGATATTTTGAATTCTGTAGGATTGGATGGGGCTATAACCAGTCAACGAACCAATGGGTTTTCCAATGCTGTAGAAAAAATCCAGGGCATCGTGAAATGAATCAAGTACCGAACGAAGCCATCCGACTCCTGCGAGATGTAGACGCAAACATGGTTCCATCCGGTGATGAAGTGAAATTGCTAGCTGGGAATCTTGTTCGCATCACCCAAGCATTGGGCGGTAATTATACAATTCTGATCAATGGAAATATGGTTCAGATTTCTGCCGCTAATGCGGATGCTCTTGGAATTGAAATTGAAGAAAATTCTGAATCTGAAGAACCCAAAGGAGATATTGAACAACAAATTTGGGATCAGCTAAAAACATGTTACGATCCAGAAATACCCATTAATATCTTTGAACTTGGGCTCATCTATGGGTTGGATATTTCTGATATGAATGAAGGGAAAAGTGTGAATATTAAAATGACACTAACAGCTCCAGGTTGTGGAATGGGCCCTATGATCGCTGGTGAAGTGGAACGAAAAGTCCAAGCAGTCGAGGGCGTTGAAGAAGTATTGGTGGAACTGGTCTGGGAACCACAATGGAATCGAGATATGATGAGTGAAGCAGCCCAACTTGAATTGGGAATGTTCTAGTGTCCTTCTTACCCATCGAAATCAAAAAAGATTTTCCCATATTTTCTGGTTCAGACCTTATTTATTTGGATAATGCAGCCACAACACAAAAGCCACAATCTGTTTTAGATGAGGTTGATTCACTTTATAGTGAGGCCAATGCCAATGTACACCGGGCGCTTTATTCTCTAGGGAGTGAAGCAACTGAACGATTTGAAAATTCAAGGAAAAAGGTAGCCAAATACATCGGCGCCAACTCAGAAAAAGAAATTGTTTTTACGAGTGGCACAACCGAATCTATTAATTTATTGGCACGCTCAATTGGGAATACCTTAAAACCAGGTGATGAAATCCTGATCTCTGAAATGGAGCATCATTCCAATATTGTTCCCTGGCAAATGACTGCCCAACGAACCGGTGCCACATTAAAATATTTATCCATTAAAGAAACGGGTGAATTGGATATCTCAAATCCTGAAAAATATTTCACATCAAATACAAAAATTGTATCCTTAACACATATGTCTAATGTTCTGGGAACAATCAATCCTATTAAAAAACTATCAGAAAAAGCACACCAAGTTGGTGCAATCATGATTGTGGATGGAGCGCAAGGTGCTTCCCATTTGCCAGTGGATGTGAATGAACTTGGCTGTGATTTCTATGCTTTCTCCGGACATAAAATGCTAGGCCCAACTGGCATTGGTGTTCTCTGGGGAAAAACCGAACACCTGGAAGAAATGGATCCATTTATGGGCGGAGGAGAAATGATAAATACCGTTACCATGGAATCATCCACGTGGAATGATATCCCTTATAAATTTGAAGCTGGCACACCGAACTTTGCCCAAGCGGTTGGCCTTGGCGCTGCTATTGATTATTTACAGAATATAGGAATGAATAATATTGCTACTCATGAACAAATGCTCATTAAATATGCATTGGGGAAATTGAATCAAATCGATGGGTTAAGGATTCATGGTTCGGCGAAAGATCGGGGTGGTGTGATCAGTTTTAATATGGATGGAATTCATCCACATGATCTGGCACAATTCTTGAATGAAGATAATATTGCAATCCGTGTTGGGCACCATTGCGCCCAGCCTTTACTGAAAGCGTTGGGGGAAACTGCAACGGCGAGAATGAGTTTTTATATTTATAATGATGAGTCAGATGTGGATAAATTCTGTGAATCATTGAAAACAATAAAGAACTACTTTTGATCACATTTTGTCATTCCGAAAATAGATGAGAAATTCCGGCTCTATTCCCGGTATGACAGACTGAAAGAATGAAAACAATTTTGTTAGACGATTTTTTAGATGGTGGTATTATCCGCGAAAAGTCATTTAGACAAATGGTAGATAATCTTGATTTTGACCAATATCAAAATGAAAAAGTCATTATAAAAGGATGTGCCAGCGTCATGGTTCCAACATGGGCTTATTTGATTCTTACGGCTCAACTTGCCCAAGTTGCAGATAAAATCTATTATGGTGAGCCACGGTATGCTGTGAAAGTATTTAACCGAAAAGATAATTAATATTTTGGAGAAAAATTGACCATGAATGATCGTGTAAGTTGGGAAAAATATTTTATGAATATTGCTACAGAAGTGGCAACACGATCCACCTGTGACCGAAAACATGTTGGAGCAGTCATTGTTCGAGAAAAAACAATTTTATCCACTGGATATAATGGCAGTATAAAAGGCCTTCCTCACTGTGATGAAGCGGGACATGAAATGGTAGATGGCCATTGCGTCCGCACTACACACGCAGAAGCGAATGCAATCGTTCAGGCAGCAAAAAATGGCGTGGGAATAAAAGATGGTGAAATTTATGTGACAGCTTCCCCCTGTTATAATTGCTTTAAACTCATTGCCAATTCCGGAATCAAAACAATCTATTATGATGAATTTTATAGAGAGGACCGCATTATCAATCATGCAAAAGAAGCCGGCATAGAATTAATTTCCTTAAATTAATTTGATCTAAAATATTTTTTATACCCCGCGCATCAACTTTTGCAGGGGACTGAAATAATTGTCTAAACTTCGGGGTGAAACTCTTTGCCCCCATTCTCCTTTTTCTTTCATCCCTTTCTGCAGAGATCTATGATGTGTCCATTCCTGAAAATGATACTGCCAGTTATAATTATGCGGATTTTCGGATGTGGGTTAATGATTCCACGGACACGCTTCGAGGTATTTATTGGTTCATGCATCCTAATAATGGCGACTCACGAAATATTGTAACTGATTCAACTTACCAAGCACTGGTAAGCGAACAGGATTTTGCACTCATGGGTGCCCATATTTTCAATATGCATATGAATACTGGTATTGGTGATGCAGTAATTGCTGCCATGGATTCTTTTGCTGTTTTGTTCCGCCACGATGAATTGGAATTTATTCCATTTTTCGTTAACGGCTATTCTTGGGGTGGGCAGTTTGGGTATCATTTCACAAAATGGATTCCGGAAAGAGTAGTTGGTTTTATCACGCAAAAAGGCGGGTATCATGATACCACAGATGCTGGCGATGCCATTGAAGTCCCAGGGCTCATGTTTATAGGGGAAAATGATCTACCCTATCGTATTGAAAATTTGACTGGCATTTTTTTAGAACATCGCCCTTTGGGCGCGAAATGGATATTGGCCATGGAACAAGGCACTGGACATACACAAGTCACAGACTATTCATTCCTGAATTCCTTTTTTAATACAATAACTAACCTCCGACTACCAGATTCCGTGGATGTATTTCAGCCCATACAATTGAACACACTTCCAGATACATTGGGTTGGGTTGGAGATCAGAATTCTTGGATAATTGGATCCTTTGATTGTTATGATGGTTTGATTGATTCATCATCGTGGTTCCCATCAAAAAATGTTGGAGAACGATGGCAATATTTTGTTTCAGAAGGCGAGGTCAACGATACGAGTGAATGCGATGGATCTGTTGGCATTGATATTCGGATTCATGTGCCCACAGATTTTTTACTTTATCATCCCTACCCCAACCCATTCAACCCATCCACCACGCTTCGTTTTAATATTCCTTCGAATACTACAAAACCTGTATTAATTAATATTTATGATATAGCAGGTAGTGTAGTTAAAACGGTGATTAATGAAAGAATAGAATCAGGATACCACGAAATCCAATGGAATCTAACTGCTTCATCCAGTGGTGTATATTTTGTAGAGCTAAGAATTGGAGAAAAGAGATTAGTTCAAAAATTATTGTTCTTAAAATAACCTAAAGGATTTGACCCAATGCAAAAACAATCTCATTTTATATTTCTTATCCTATTCCCAATCATTCTTTTTTCTCAAAATGAAGTTTGTTTCGAAATAGAAGACAATCCAAATCCCAACCATCCTGCTTTTTCAATATTTTCAAAATATGTAAATGTGCTGGGCATTATTCACATCTATGCCGAATCTAATATCTCTGATGAAAAGGTACTTCACGTGGCAGCCGTTGCTGCAGAACTTTTGGATAATGACGAAGACGGCAATGTGGACGATCCGCTCATTGAAGCTTCCCTTATAGAATTAAATACGATTATGCCAGTTTTTCAGTCAGAAAATGGAAATTCGATCGATACTTTCTTTGATAATCTTGAAGATGATGGATGCCTTGGAGCCGTATTATTCAGAAACGAAATTGACCCAAGCCAACCAGGACATTGGGGAGACGACGCCACGGTAGAGGAAGTGTTACACACCATCAATTCTTGCGGTCACGTAGAAGTCTATCCTTCCCTTTATGCTCTGGAGCCAAACTCGTCTGATCTGACTGATGCCATGGATATGGCTCGAGGCGGTCAATTCATCAACATTCCAGATCCTTATCCAGATGAAGCCTGGTATCACTATGATGATTGGACCTGCGAATACGACTGCATGGCTATGGAATATTTATATTGGTGCATCGTCACAAATATGGGCATTCTTGCAGATGCACAAACATGTGCCGGCATTGCAAACGAATGGGAACCTTGTACACCGGAATTATTCGAATCCACCGATACGCTCATGTTCAATTTGGTAACCAACCCAGAGAATATGCTTCCACAATTAGCACCAGACGGGAATTATTGCCCGGCCAATGTGGGAATCGCAAAATATACTAATCCGGTGTCTTTTTCAATTTTATCCAACTACCCCAACCCATTTAATCCAACCACAACGATTCAGTTTGCTGTAAGTACAATGACCATTGCGTCCCTAGGTATTTATGATATATCCGGCAAGCTTGTCGATACATTAGTGCGTGGTGATTTTGAAGCCGGTGAACATGAGGTAATTTGGAATGCTGTAAATCATTCCAGCGGGATTTATTTTGTGGAATTAATGGCCGGAGAAAATAGGGGTGTACAAAAATTGATTCTGCTGAAATAAAGAATTGAATTTAAACTAAAAGGAAACAGGATCATGAAAAATCGTTGTATGCTTTTTTTGCTCATGGTATCCACATCTTTTGGATACAAACCATCAACAGAGAAGTCACCCTATTCTACCAAAATTAATACACCTGTTCAAAAAACGGATTGTGGGACAGAATCATTTCCTATTAATACACAATCTCCACAAACATTCCTAGCCCCAGAAAACTCACGTACAGATAGAGATGTAAATATTCCCATCAATTACCATGTAATCTATGTTGCCGGTGATAGCATTTTTATTAATGTCACCGTGGATAACGTGCCCAGTGATCACTGTATGTGGGACATATGGAATTATGACAATAATACATTTTTAATGTATCCCGGATTTGGATTTGATTATCCAGGACATTCTTATTCTTTAGGCGGTGTTTTGCCTCCAGGGAATTACGCACTTTTTCTATATGATGATTTTGGATATGGCGGAGTGTCCGCAACAGTTACAACCAGTAGCGGGACTGTATTGGCATCTGTTAGTCAAGGCCAATGGGGCACATACACATTTCTTGATTTCACCGCACCGGAAGGGGATTATATGGATGGGCTTGTCTCTGACGAGATTATCTACGAACAGACCGAAGTATTGAATGAACACTATAATGAATTTGGTTATTCTTTTACCGTTGGAAGCATCGACAGTGCTGTGAACGCTGGGTGGTACTATGCCACAGATAGCCACAAATTTGAAACAGGACAATGGGATAATGATGATCAATACCTTGCCATGGCACAAGCAATGACTGTTGATGTTCCAACATCGGTTAATTTTTTCTGGACCGGCGCAACACTCACATCTGGACTGGGTGTTTATCCCTGGAGCTTTGATGAAGATGACTCTAGCCATGGTCTCTTTTGTTCTAATTATACCTATCCCGGGAGCGGTGGCACTTTTTCCGAAGGTATTACGGGCGTCCATGAAGTGGGTCACTATTTTGGACTACA